>Ga0100388_10000166_pt1 | contig 67484 bp, 66 predicted proteins | sample CryGeymeta201512_FD_81536 | JGI IMG/M metagenome (GOLD analysis project Ga0100388, IMG submission 81536) | Groundwater microbial communities from Crystal Geyser aquifers in Utah, USA - Crystal Geyser metaG 2015-12 | ecosystem: Environmental > Aquatic > Deep subsurface > Groundwater | place... | reverse complement strand
GGCAGAGGGGGCGCGTTATCCTGAACCGGCAGGCATCCCCATGACGCTCATCGCCTTTCTGATCCTGTTCGCCGCTGTGGTGATCGGATACGTTCTCAACTTGAGATCTGCCCGTGCGATCCGTGCCGGCGGTGTGCCGCTTCACTCGCTCGCAGGCTTCCATGGCGGGTATGCCGCGCTAATGGTCCTGATCCCCACCTTCTTTCTTATCGTGATCTGGCTGCTGTTTCAGGGAACGATCATTGAGCTGCTGATCAAGGCTGGCCTTCCGTCGGGACAGTTGGACGGGTTGGGCACTGGTCAGGTTCAGCTGATCATGGCCGAGATCCGCTCGATTGCAAGCGGACGGATTTTCGGGCAACCTGAGCAGTGGAAAATCGACGCCGCCGAACGGTTCTTGTCCTTGCGTGCAACCTCGGGGATGCTGCTCGTCGCCGCCACGGCGGCGCTGGCGGCGGGGCTGTTGTATTATGCCCACAGCCGCGTGACGGCTGAATTCCGTGCTCGTCAAAGCGCAGAAGGTATTGTGCTCGGCCTCATGTGGACCTGTGCCACGGTGGCCATCTTCGTGACCATCGGCATTGTTGCATCACTTCTCGTCGAAACCATCCGTTTCTTCGAGATGGTGCCATTCTGGGATTTCGTCCTTGGCACCTCGTGGGAGCCGCAGATCCCGCTGCGAGAGGATCAGATCGCCGCGAAAGGTGCGTTCGGGATGGTGCCCGTCTTTCTTGGTACGCTCGTCATCGCCACCGTGGCAATGCTGGTTGCCACGCCGATCGGGCTCTTGTCGGCGATCTACCTTCACGAATTTGCTTCGCACAAGGTGCGCGCGGTGGTCAAGCCGGTGCTTGAAATCCTCGCTGGGGTGCCGACGGTGGTTTATGGCTTTTTCGCCATTCTGGTGATCGCACCTGCAATCCGCTCCTTTGGCGCCGATCTGGGTCTACCCATCGCGCCCAACACCGCGCTGGCGGCGGGCAGCGTGATGGGGATCATGCTGGTCCCCTTCATTTCATCCTTCGCCGACGATGCGCTTGGCGCGGTGCCACGCAGCCTGCGGGACGGATCGCTCGCCGTCGGCGCCACCCCGGCAGAGACGGTTCTGAAGGTGCTGTTCCCGGCCGCCATTCCCGGCATCGTCGGCGGCATCCTTCTGGCGGTGAGCCGCGCCATCGGCGAGACGATGATCGTCGTCATGGCTGCCGGCCTGATTGCCAAGATGACGATCAACCCGCTCGATAGCGTGACCACCGTGACCGTGCAGATCGTCACCTTGTTGATCGGCGACACCGCCTTTGACAGCCCAAAGACACTTGCCGCCTTCGCGCTTGGCATGGTGCTGTTCCTGATGACGCTGGTCATCAACGTTGCTGCCCTGCGTATCGTGCGTAAATACCGTGAAATCTACGACTAGGATCAATGGCCATGACCGACGCGACCACAGACAAGTTCGACTGGGCTGCTCCCGCCTTTCAGGCTGGCCTGCGCAAGCGCAAGCGCAATGAATTGTGGCTGAAAGGCCTTGGCCTGGGGGCTATCTCAATCGCGTTCGCGATGCTGTTCCTGCTGGTCGGGTCCCTGATATCGACCGGGTATCACGCTTTCACGCAGACCCACCTGCGGATCGCGGTAGAGTTTGACCCCGATCTGGTCAGCGCCGACGCCCCCGAACGCGGTGATTTCCGCAAGATCCTGACCAACACGATGCAGGCGAATTTTCCTGACGTGGCAGATGACCGCGTCGCGTTGCGTCGGCTGACCAGCGTCTTGTCAAACGGGGCGCAGTTCACCATCCGGGACATGGTCGTGGCCAATCCAGAACTGATCGGCCAGACCGTAAAGGTGAACGTGCCGGTGTCGGACCCCTATGATCAGTTGAACAAGGGCTTGATCGACCCTGAGACGGACGAGGCGAACCGCCGCCTGAAGGATGACGAGATTGCCAATTTCCTCCAACTCAAGGAAGCGGGTTACGTCACCAAACCCTTGAACTGGGCGCTGCTGACCAGTGCGGACTCGCGGTTCCCGGAATTGGCCGGGCTGAAGGGGGCCATCATCGGCTCTGCCTATGCGCTGCTGGTCTGCTTTCTCCTGTCTTTCCCGGTGGGCATCGGAGCCGCGATCTATCTCGAGGAGTTCGCCCCGAAAAACCGCGTGTCCGATCTGATCGAGATCAACATCAACAATCTTGCGGCCGTCCCCTCGGTTGTGTTCGGTCTGCTGAGTCTGGCGGTGTTCATCGGCTGGTTCGGCATGCCGCGTTCGGTGCCCTTCGTGGGCGGGCTGACGCTTGCGCTCATGACCCTGCCGACCATAATCATCGCCACCCGCGCCGCGCTCAAGGCCGTGCCGCCCTCGATCCGCGAGGCGGCGCTTGGCGTCGGCGCGTCCAAGCAGCAGGTGGTCTTCGGCCATGTCCTGCCGCTTGCCATGCCCGGCATCCTGACCGGCACGATCATTGGCCTTGCACAGGCCCTCGGCGAAACCGCCCCGCTGCTGCTGATCGGCATGAATGCCTTCATCACTTCTGCCCCGTCAACGCCGTTTGACAGCTCAACCGCCCTGCCCACGCAAATCTTCATCTGGGCCGACAGCCCGGAACGGGGTTTTGTCAGCCGCACGTCTGCGGCGATCCTGGTCTTGCTGACCTTCCTCATCGCGATGAACGCCATAGCCATTTACCTGCGCCACAAGTTTGAGCGGAAATGGTAGAAAGGACCGAAAAAAGATGTATGACCTGAAAAAATCGGAGCTCGACGTGGACCAGGCCAAAACGAAGATATCCGCGCGCAACGTGCAGGTTTTCTACGGCGACACGCACGCGATCAAGGACGTGAATGTCGAGATCGCGGACAAGACCGTGACCTCGTTCATCGGCCCCTCCGGTTGCGGCAAATCCACATTCCTGCGCTGCATCAACCGGATGAACGACACGATTGACATTTGCCGTGTCGAGGGCGAGATCAAGATCGACGGACAGGACATCTACGCGCCCTCCGTCGATCCGGTGCAGTTGCGCGCCAGGGTGGGGATGGTGTTTCAAAAACCCAATCCGTTCCCCAAGTCCATCTACGACAACGTCGCCTATGGCCCGAAGATCCATGGCATGGCGCGCGGCAAGGCCGATCTCGACCAGATCGTGGAAGCGTCCCTCCGGGGCGCCGGCCTGTGGGAAGAGGTCAAGGACCGGCTCGACACCCCCGGCACCGGTCTTTCGGGCGGCCAGCAGCAGCGCCTCTGCATCGCCCGCGCCGTCGCAACGCAGCCTGAGGTTCTGCTCATGGACGAGCCTTGCTCGGCGCTCGACCCCATCGCGACCGCGCTGATCGAGGACCTGATCGACAACCTCAAGCAGCAGTTTTCGGTGGTCATCGTCACCCATTCGATGCAGCAGGCGGCACGCATCAGCCAGAAGACTGCGTTCTTTCACCTCGGGAACCTGGTGGAATACGGCGATACCAACGTGATCTTCACCAATCCAAAGGACGAGCGGACGGAGAACTACATCACCGGCCGGACCGGGTAAGGCTCATTGTGATGGCATCGCAACATATCGTTTCGTCCTTCGACTACGATCTAGAGGCACTTCAAGCGCGGGTCATGAAAATGGGCGGCCTCGTCGAGGCGGCCAGCCAGAACGCGATCAAGGCGCTGGAAACGCGGGACGTAGGACTGAGCCGCAAGGTTCGGGAGGGCGACGCCGTGATCGACCGGCTGGACGAGGAAATCAAGGCCGAAGCCGCGATCGTGCTGGCGCGGCGCGCGCCGATAGCGGGTGATCTGCGCACCGTGTTGTCGGTGATGTCGATGAGCACGCATCTGGAAAGGTGCGGCGATTATGCCAAGAACATTGCCAAACGCACGACGGTTCTGGCCGAGACAATGCCACACGACGACATCGTGTCGGCGTTGCGAAGGATGGCGCGCGTGGTCGAGGCGATGCTGTCGGATGCGCTCGACGCCTATATCCAGCACGATTCCGTAAAGGCGGAAGAGGTGCGCGCTCGCGATCTCGAGGTGGACCAGATGTATACTGCGCTGTTTCGCGCGCTTCTGACTCACATGATGGAAGACCCGCGCGGCATCACGCCCTGCATGCATCTGCACTTCATCGCGAAGAACATCGAACGCATGGGCGATCACGCCACATCAATCGCCGAACAGACGATCTACCTCATTTCAGGTGAGTTGCCGGAAGAGGACCGCCCAAAGGGCGATCGAACTGCCTTTGACGCGGCAGGCGGCAACACGCCCTAGAGACGATGGACAGCATGTTCTGTTGTTCATCTCGGACATGTCGGTGCAGCGTGAGGCCATCGTCCAAAGCTTGAATGACGAGGGGTCTGACGTGTCCGTTCCCGAGCCGGCCACGGATGCACTTGCGCTCTTGGCGACGAGGAATTCCGACATCATTCTGCTGGATTCCATGCTGTCAGACACGCCCGGCGTCGAATTGTGTCACCACCTCAAGACGTGCGCTGACATGCGCGCGATTGCGATCAAACCTTCGATTTCATTGCCTGAGTATTAAACAACTAGTGTAACCGCCGTACCAGCCTGAAAAAAATCCTTCGCCGCCGCGCAGCCTTAGCGCCTTGCTCAAGCTTGGAATGTTGTTGATCGCTGCCGCTGAATGGGTCGTATATTCAAAAAATGCCCAAGAGCCTGCTGTTTCGTGCCGTGGACGTTCCTTCCATTTCATGTAGGTTTGATTAGAGGCGATGTTCTTTCGAAGTGCCGGATTGAACGTTCTCAAAATGATGTATTCAAGCCCTTGGGCCAGCGATCCACGTCCCGCGTTGAATGTGAATCCCTGCTCCCCACGCGTTTCAAGCGCAGATGCGGCAATCGTCAGAAAGCCATATGTCATGGTCATGTATTTGAGCTCGACTCCATCAAACCCATTGGAGAAAAACCGGCTGCGTCCATCCGGCGCAATATCTCTTTGAATCACTCCTCTGAAATGAGTGCGTCCCGCACGGAGAATTTTCGCATTAGAGGTGACTAGTCCCCAACTTGAAAAGCCTGCTGCTTTCGCGGCTTTACGATCGACCCCCTTGTCATCATCGGGTGCACCCTCAACCGCGTTGAATACTTTTTCACCCCATGCAGACAAAAGCTGCCTTTCTTGAGGGGATAAATGCGCCTCGAGAATTGCAAACGATTGAGCGGCTGCGATCAGGAAGATAGCTCCGTAAAAAGCCGGCTCATTGAATGCATTGTAACGAGCCAGCCAATCTGATTTTTTCCCGTAGTATGTTTGCGGGCTCCATGGCTGCACTTTTGTAAAATGCGCCTTAGAAGCCATGGACAGTAGGTAGCTCTTAAGAGGCGCTACCTGACCTTCTCGCACAGCGCTTACATTCAGCCTATACAATGTCGTGATTACTGGTTCGACGTTAGCCTTGTAGTATGACAAATCTGTTCCACTGAGAGTGATTGCAGGCTGGGACTGCGCTTGCTTTTTGGGGCCAAGCCAGCCGGAGTTCCAAGGCCCGAGATTGCAATATCTGGCATTCTTGTTCGCACTGTTTGTTATATTTTGAGCAGCGAATGCATTGCTTTGCGAATATGCTCGCTCCGGCAATGCCAAGGCCCCGATCAAGCATGCGACACCAATCATTGAACCAAATCTGCGTTCAAAATTCAGCATCTAAACCTCCTCAACAAGACGAAACGCAAGGATAGTCTGCAAGTAGCTCAGAATTTGAAACAACGTTGCCTACTCATAGCGACTTTGGCAAGAGCATGAGTGTGAATAGCCCCTAGTTCGCTAGACGCCTTGCAATTTCAGTTTTTGCTGCTGCTCGAAGGCGATCGGAGAGTTGGCCCTGCTTTTTCGACCAGTTTGCAGCCAAGTTAAGGTGGATCAGGGTTTCTTGTCAGGCTGTCATTCTCATGGGTTCTGTTGTGCTGGCATGGACCTCGTCCGGGGTCAAGATGCCGTGGGTCGAGTGGGGCCGCTCGGCATTGGAATGGGCCAGCCATTTCCCAATAGCGTCTCGGGCCTGTGAGCCTGTCTCGAAGGCACGCAGGCAGACGCATTCGTATTTCAGCGACCGCCACAACCGCTCGATCATGCGGTTGTCGATCCATCGGCCCTTGCCGTCCATCGATATCTTCACCTTGCCCTCCTTCAGTTCGTCGATCCAGTCGCTGCTGGCAAACTGCGATCCCTGATCGGTGTTGAAGATCTCGGGAGGGGGGCGTGAAGTGCCTGATATCCTTGATAAACAGGGGCCTCAAGTGGTCTTGGTGGTGCCCGCGGCCGGACTCGAACCGGCACGGCCCGAGGGCCTGGAGATTTTAAGTCTCCTGTGTCTACCATTCCACCACGCGGGCACGGGATGCCGCGCGGAGATTACCGGCTTTGCCAGGGGTGTAAAGCCAAAGACGCCCCTCCGCCCGCGGTCAGATCACGTCCGAGAGCGCGTTTTCCTTGACCGCCTGCATCGCCACATAGGTCGAGGTATTGGCCAGATGCGGCAGGGTCGAGATATGCTCGGCCAGCACCCGGCGGTAATCGGCCATGCTCTGGGTGCGGATCTTCATCAGATAGTCGAAATTGCCCGCGATCAGATGCACCTGCTCGATCTCGGGGATCTTCGCCACCGCCGCGTTGAACTCCGCCAGCGCTGCCTCGCGCGTGTCATGCAGCCGCACCTCGACAAAGCTGACATGATCGAGGCCAAGCCGGATCGGATCGAACAGCGCGCGATAGCCGGTGATCACCCCGTCGCGCTCCAGCCTGCGCAGCCGCGCCTGAGTGGGCGATTTCGACAATCCGATCTCATGCGCGAGTTCGGTCACGCTGATCCGCCCATTGCCGGCAAGAACCTGCAGGATTGCCCGGTCGAACCGGTCGAGATCAAGCTGTGCGTTTTGATCCATGTCTTGCTCCGAAATCAAACCATCCGGCCTGAATGCGAACTCTAATCAGGAAAAGTCACTTGTTCAATGATGATACGATGGGTCAACCAACCATCAGGGTGATTCCATGCCATACGACACTGACAGCCGCCGCGCGATTGATCTGGCAACCTATGCCAATGAGGCCGAAACGCTGGCGCGGCTGAGCGCCGCCGCCGCGCTCTCCGAGGCCGATCGCGCCCGGATCACGGCGCGTGGGGCAGACCTCGTGCGCGAGATCCGAGGAGAGTCAAGCCCCGGCCTGATGGAGGTCTTTCTCGCCGAATACGGCCTCTCCACCGATGAGGGCATCGCGCTCATGTGTCTCGCCGAGGCGCTCTTGCGGGTGCCCGACGCTGACACGATCGACGCGCTGATCGAGGACAAGATCGCCCCCTCCGACTGGGGCCGGCATATCGGACGCTCCACATCGCCGCTCGTCAATGCCTCGACCTGGGCGCTCATGCTCACGGGCCGGGTGCTCAAGGATGAGGCGCCCAGCCCGGTGGGCCATCTGCGGGCCGCAATCAAGCGGCTGGGAGAGCCGGTCATTCGCACCGCCGTGGGTCGTGCGATGAAGGAAATGGGCCGTCAGTTCGTTCTGGGCGAGACCATTCAGGCCGCGATGGAGCGCGCGGCGGGGATGGAGAAGAACGGCTATACCTACTCCTACGACATGCTGGGCGAGGCGGCGCGCACCGATGCCGATGCAACCCGCTACCATTTGAGCTATTCCCGTGCGATCACCGCGATTGCCAATGCCTGCAACAACAAGGACATTCGCGACAATCCCGGCATTTCGGTCAAGCTCTCGGCGCTGCATCCGCGCTACGAGGTGGCGCAGCGCGCCGCCGTGATGGACATTCTCGTGCCGCGCCTGCGCAGCCTTGCCCTGTTGGCAAAATCGGCGAAGATGGGGCTCAACATCGACGCCGAAGAGGCCGACCGCCTGTCGCTCTCGCTCGATGTGATTGCAGCCGTTCTGGCCGAGCCTGCGCTCGCCGGGTGGGACGGCTTCGGCGTGGTGGTGCAGGCCTATGGCAAACGCGCCAGCCATGTGATCGATTTCCTTTACGATCTCTCAACGCGGCTGGATCGGCGGATCATGGTCCGTCTGGTCAAGGGCGCCTATTGGGACACCGAGATCAAGCGCGCGCAGGTCACGGGCGTTGACGGCTTTCCGGTGTTCACCTCCAAGGCCGCGACGGATGTCAGCTATATCGCCAATGCCCGCAAGCTGCTCACGATGACCGACCGCATCTATCCGCAATTTGCCACCCACAATGCCCACACCGCCGCCGCCATCCTCGACATGGCCGCCGACAAGCGCGCCTTCGAGTTCCAGCGCCTGCACGGCATGGGCGAGACGCTGCATGGCATCATCCTTGCCGCCGAGGGGACGCGCTGCCGCATCTACGCCCCCGTCGGCGCGCATCGCGATCTTCTGGCCTATCTGGTGCGGCGCCTGCTGGAAAACGGCGCAAACTCGAGCTTTGTCAATCAGATCGTGGATGAGAGCGTCGCTCCCGAAACGGTGGCGCGCGATCCGTTCGACGCGATCAACGACCCAGCCCCCCACCTGCCTGCCGGGCCGGACCTGTTCCTGCCCGAACGCCGGAATTCGCGCGGCTTCGACCTGCGCCACTGGCCGACGCTGGAGACCATCGAGACTGCCCGCGCGCCCTTTGCGACGCATCACTGGCAAGCCGCGCCGCTGCTGGCCGGCCCCGCGCAACCGCAAGCGCCCGCGCGCGTCGCAAACCCCGCCGATCCCGCCGACACACCCGGCACCGTGGCCTGGGCGTCAAAGGCCGATGTCGCGACCGCACTGGCCGCCGCGACCCCCTGGACGGCCCCCGCGTCAGAGCGCGCCGCGCTCCTCAACCGTGCCGCCGATCTCTACGAGGAGAATTTCGGCGAGATCTTCGCTCTTCTCGCCCGCGAGGCCGGCAAATCGATCCCCGACGCCGTGGCAGAACTCCGCGAAGCGGTGGATTTCCTGCGCTACTACGCCGCCCATGCACCCGAGGCAGCACCCGTCGGCACCTTCACCTGCATCTCCCCATGGAACTTCCCTCTGGCCATCTTCACCGGCCAGATTGCCGCCGCCCTGGCCGCAGGCAATGCGGTGCTCGCAAAGCCCGCCGAACAGACGCCCCTCATCGCCCATCTCGCCGTCAGCCTCATGCACCGCGCGGGCGTGCCCGCCCCGGTGCTCCAGCTTCTGCCCGGCGCGGGTGATGTCGGCGCGATGCTCACCTCCGATCCGCGTGTCGGCGGCGTGGCCTTCACCGGCTCGACCGAGACGGCGCTCAAGATCCGCGCCGCAATGGCCCGCCACCTCGCCCCCGGCGCACCGCTCATCGCCGAGACCGGCGGGCTCAACGCGATGATCGTGGACAGCACCGCGCTGCCCGAACAGGCGGTGCAGGCGATCGTGGAATCGGCCTTTCAATCCGCCGGGCAACGCTGTTCCGCCCTGCGCTGTCTCTATGTGCAGGACGACATCGCACCGCATCTCACCGAAATGCTCATCGGAGCGATGGATGCACTCACTGTGGACAATCCCTGGCACCTCGCCACGGATTGCGGCCCGGTGATCGACGAGGAGGCCCGTGCGGGCATCGCCGCCCATATCCAGAAAGCCCGCACCGAGGGCCGCCTGCTGCACGAGTTGAAAACGCCCAATGCGGGCACCTATATCGCGCCGACGCTGATCAAGGTCGGCGGCATCAAGGAGATGGAACGCGAGATCTTCGGCCCTGTCCTGCACCTCGCCACCTTCAAATCCGGCGATCTCGACCGGGTGATTGATGCGATCAACGCCACCGGCTACGGCCTCACCTTCGGGCTGATGACCCGGATCGACGACCGTGTGCAGCATGTGACCGAGGCGGTGCGTGCGGGCAACATCTATGTCAACCGCAACCAGATCGGCGCTATCGTGGGCAGCCAGCCCTTTGGCGGCGAGGGGATGTCGGGCACCGGCCCCAAGGCGGGCGGGCCGCATTACCTCGCGCGCTTCACAGCCCGGCCCGCGCCCGTCACGGGGGGCAAATGGGGCGCGGCGATGTCGGCCAATGCCGCGCAAAAGGCGCTCGATGCCGCCAATGCCGCAACCCGCACCCCCCGCGCCGCCCTCGTTCTGCCAGGGCCGACAGGCGAATCGAACCGCCTCACCACCCATCTGCGCCCGGCGCTGCTCTGCCTCGGGCCTGGCACCGAGATCGCGGCGATGCAGGCGCGCGCGGTCACCGATCTGGGCGGCGTGGCGGTGGAAGCCACCGGGCGCGTGGATCCCGAGGCGCTCGTAACCATGGGCGGGCTCTCGGGCGTGCTCTGGTGGGGCGAGGCGGGCGAGGCGCGGATCTATGCGCAGGCGATGGCACGACGCGCGGGCCCGATCCTGCCGCTGATCACCGGCCTGCCCGATCTCGGCCACGCGCTGCACGAGCGCCATGTCTGCGTCGATACCACGGCGGCAGGCGGCAACGCGGCACTCCTGGGGGGCATGTCCTGATCTGCGCCAAAGCCCGAAATCTTTCAAAGATTTCGGGCCGCTTTCTTTTCAAGAAAGCAGTGCCCCGCCTAAGTCATTTGCGCCTTTCCCAAGGGGCCGAAGCGCGCTAGCTTTCGCCCATGTTCCCGATCCGAGATCATAACCCCTCGGGGCGCACGCCTTATGTGACCTACGCGCTGATCGCCCTCAACGTGGCGATCTTTCTGGGCTATTGGACCCTCTTTGCCGACGACCGAGCGCTTCAGCACTTCTTTGACGATTATGCGATGACGCCGGCAAAGGTGACGCTGACCGGCGATTATGCCGGGCTTGTCACCTCGATGTTTCTCCACGGGGGCCTGCTGCATCTGGGCGGCAACATGCTGTTTCTGTGGATCTTCGGCGACAATCTCGAAGACCGCATGGGCCATCTGCCCTATCTCGCCTTCTACCTCGCCTGCGGCATCGCGGCGGCGCTCGCGCATGTGCTGGCCGGACCGATGTCGCAGGTGCCCACCGTCGGCGCCTCGGGGGCAATCGCGGGCGTGATGGGCGGCTATCTCCTGCTCTTTCCGCGCGCCAGGGTCGATATCCTTCTGATCTTCATCATCTTCTTCCGGATCATCACGATCCCGGCGGCGCTGATGCTGGCGCTCTGGTTCGGGATTCAGATCTTCGCCGGTTTGGCCAGCGATCCCGACAGCGGCGGCGTGGCCTATTGGGCCCATGCGGGCGGCTTTGTCGTTGGCATCGTGCTGACACTTCCGGTGTTCCTGCGCCTCGGCGGCGCGCGCTTCTGGCAAGTGACCCATGGCCTGCCGCCCAATCCCGAGGCAGATTACAGCTACCGCCGGACCTCGATCCCGAACGTGAAACGACGTCGATGACCCAAACCCTCATTGCCACCTGCCATTGCGGCGCGATCGAGTTGCATCTTGACCTTCCCGAGGGCCTGCCAGCGCCACATCGGTGCGACTGTTCGTTCTGTGCGCGGCGGGCCGCCCCGAATGTCTCTGTGCCGCTTCCGGCCCTCCGGGTGGTCAAAGGCGCGGACAGCCTCACCTGCTACCAATGGGGCACCGGCACGGCGAAACACTGCTTCTGCAAGACCTGTGGCATCTACACGCATCACCAGCGGCGCTCGAACCCGCAGGAATTCGGCGTCAACCTTGGCTGCATCGAGGGCATGAACCCGGCCGATTTCGAGCCGATCCCCTGGCTTGACGGCGTCAATCACCCCTCCGACCGCTGAGCTTCTTCTTGCCGCAAATACCTCGGGGGAGTCGCGCCCCGGCGCGACGGGGGCAGCGCCCCCCAGATCCGGTCTACCCCCGGATCACCGCCGCGAAGGTCTCGAAGATGGCGCCGTTGGCACAGATCACCTCGCCATCGCCAAGAATGTCTTGGCCCCTGGTCAGCGGCTCCACCAGCCCGCCCGCCTCGCGCAGGATGATCACACCCGCCGCGATATCCCAGGCATTGAGCCGCCGTTCCCAGAACCCGTCATAACGCCCCGCCGCCACATAGGCCATGTCAAGCGCCGCCGAGCCCCAGCGGCGGACCCCGGCACAGGCGGGCAGAAGCCGCGCAAGATCCTGCAGGGTCTCGGGCAGATCGGGTCGCCCGCCAAAGGGCAGGCCGGTGGCAAAGATCGACTCGATCATCTTGTGACGACCCGAGACCCGCAACCGGCTCTCGTTGAGCCAGGCCCCCGCCCCCTTCTCGGCAAAGAACGCCTCGTCCTTGGAGGGATCATAGATCACGCCCGCGACCACCTCGCCCTTGTGCTCGAGCGCGACCGAGACCGCCCAATGCGGCAGCCCGTGCAGGAAATTCGTGGTGCCATCCAGCGGATCGACGATCCAGCGGCGGGTGGGATCCTGCCCCGGTTCCGCGCCGCCCTCTTCGGCCAGCCAGCCATAGGTCGGGCGCGCGCCCATCAACTCGGTCTTGAGGATCTTCTCGGCGGCGATATCGGCGCGGCTGACGAAATCGCCCGCCCCTTTCATCGACACCTGCAGGTTCTCGACCTCGCGGAAATCCTTGGCCAGCGCCCGCCCGGCCTTGCGCGCGGCCTTGAGCATGACGTTGAGATTGGCACTACCTACCATGGCGAGAGGCTCCTTTGGGTCAGGGCGGGCGTATACGCCGCCCGGTCTGACCATACAAGGGGGCGCGACAGGACGCGACCGGACGACACCCGGACCCGGCAAGAGGAGTTGAGAACATTAAGTGAACATTGTAATATGAGCGCCATGACGATTCCGCTTCTCACGCGCGAGGCCCTGCGCCCCCGCCCGGCCCTGCGCCTCTTCGACAGGCTCGATCTGCCGCTCGCGCGCCTGCATGAGGTCTGCGGCCCGGCCCGCCACAGCTTTGCCATGCTCGTCGCGGGCGCGCTGCGCGGCCCGGTCCTGTGGATCGCGCCGTCCTGGCTGCCCGACCGCCTCAACCCCGAGGGGATGACCGCGCTGACCGGCGCCCCGAACGGGCCGGAACAGTTTCTTTTTGCCACGCCGGAGCGGCGCGAGGATCTCCTGTGGTGCATGGAAGAGGCGCTGCGCAGCGGCGCGGTGCCGCTGGTGGTGGCCGATCTGCCGGACCCGCCCGGCCTGACCCCGGTGCGCCGCCTGCATCTGGCGGCAGAGAACGGCGCGGCGCGCGGCCCCCATCGCCCGCTGGGCCTGATCCTGACCCCCGCCGAGGGCGGCGCACCGGGGGTCGAGACCCGCTGGCACATGGCCCCGGCGCATGAGCTGCACACGAACCGCTGGCATCTGGAACGCCGCCGCGCCCGGACCGACCCGCTTGCCGCATGGTCGCTCTCCGGCCATCCCGGCGCGTGGCAGCTGACGCAAACGTGACATCCAGACACCCGCATCGCGCGTATCCTCACGCATGATCCGCCACCTTGCCCTCACGCTCTGCCTGATCGCGCCGCCCATCGCCGCCGCGCCCGAGGTCTGGCGCCTTGATCCCGCGGGATCGAGCGTGCAGTTCACCTATGACTTCGCGCAGGGCGACAACCGCGGCACGATGCCGGTCAAATCCGCCGAGATGTGGATCGACCTGCGCGATCCGGGCAACAGCCGGGTGGAGGTGACGCTTGACGCCACCGGCGCGCGGGCCGGGTTCTTTTTCGCCACGCAGGCGATGAAGGGGCCAGAGGTGCTCGACACCGCGCGCTTCCCCGAGATCACCTTCCGCTCGAAGAGGATCACCGGCACCGTGCAGGCCGCGACCGTCACCGGCGATCTGACCCTGCGCGGCGTGACCCGCCCGATCACCCTTCAGGCGGGCCTCTACCGCGCGCGCGGCAGCGATCCGAAAGACCTCGACCACCTGACCGTGCTCCTGACCGGGCAGATCAACCGGCGCGATTTCGGGGCTGACGGATTTGCCGACCTCGTCGGCCCGATGATCGGCCTGCGCATCGTGGCGAGGATCGAGCGGTAGGGAGGGAGAGCAGCGCAACTTTCGAGGACTGACCGCTGAAAGGCCGAAGGGGACCCGCTGGCCTTGGCCCAAAACTGCGATAGCCGCCCTTCACCGCTGGGGCCGCGAACTGGTAGGATGCGGGACGAAGCGGACCTTCGGCCAAGGTCTGCCTGCAACGCTTTCACTTTGTCACAAGCAGATGGCGAATGTCGTTTGAACCGCATCTAGCGTAACTTTTCGTCTGGTGTTGATGGCAGCTTAGACAAGCGTTGATTGATCCTTTTCTCACGGCCACCGAACTCGGGTGGCTCCTCACCCCTATCCCATGCAACGCTGACTTCCTCAAAGTGAGGCGCTAACTCTTCCATCAAGATGTTAGCCAAGGCAGACATGTCCATTCCGTTTGAAATGGACGGTATTGATGCACCGTTGCTGCGGTCGCCATGCGAGAAGAACGCGTGCGCACCACCGCCTTTGTGCCAGCTTCGTTTTGAGTTCCGCCAGACGACAAGGCTGTCCGGTCCGACTGTGCCGTCCTGCGTAGCAAGGTGCGAAGAGTATGCAATTTGCGCCAGATATTTCGCCAACGTGTGCTCACTAACCTTCTTCCGATTGTATGCCTTCATCAAACTGAGGAGAGGACGCTTCCTCCGGTCAATCGGTGGCAACGCGGCGGCACCCGAACCGGCGAGGCAAATGGGAACCGTGACCTGAAGCGGCGTCAAAGCTCCTCCGATGATGTGGCGTGTGTAGCGGAATCGGTATCCCTCATCGGTGTGGACCATATCAATGGTATAGATCCTCGGTCGGTCGTTTAGGAATGCAGGAATAATGAAGCTATGTCGCCGCAACCTCGTGTCGCGAACACCTTGCATATGAGGAATGAATTCGCGCTTCATGGCGCTGGCAACAACATTCAACATCTGCTCCAGTGGATGATGTCTGCCACGGAGAACATTGCTCACCCATTGAGAAGGTTGGGTTCCGAAAGCGGTTGCTCCTAACCCCGCGTAGCCGAGCATGGCAATCCCGTCTGTGACCTCCACCAACGTTGCTTTTACTGCATCGTCAATAGGCGGTCTGCCGGGTACTGAAAGCCTCCGATCAGCAACGAGCCATATGGAGCCCCGCGTCTGTATGGTCAGGATAAACGTCATAAGCGGGAAGCCGTTTCAGTGTAGGTGGGATGCCAAAAACTACCAGATCGTCAACTCACTTTAAAGTGTTACGCAACACTTGGCGTCTCTCCTTTTCGAACGGCCTATTGCTTGTGGATCCAAATGCGTCTTAATCCCAAGTGCATTCACTTACAGACCTAACGTTCGGTGCGCTCCGACCAACGCGCAGAATGGCCTCTGAGCCTCAATTCGCTGCACATAGCAACAAGGTCCGGTGTCGGGAAACGCCCACGAATTTGCAAGTCCCGCATCCTGCACATCGCAGCCAATCGCATCAACCACAACACCAGACCAGCCGCCCGGCTTTCCAAGACGCCTGTATCTGCCCCCACCGCACCCCCCATTAACCCCCCTCATCCCCCAATCCGCACCGACGCGATACCGACCGGATACTGTCGCGATACCGATCCCCAAAATCCGGTGATTTCCGCGCCTTAACCCCGATTCGCGCGGGCCTGCCCAAAACCGACGCCCGCGTGTCGAAAACGTATGGCCCCCCACTCTAGGTCCTGCCATTCTGGCCCCACCATGCGCCTTCTGATTTCCTTCGCGGCCCTCTTCCTGTCGGTCAGTCTCCTGCAACTCTCAACGGGCGGCGTCGGGCCGCTCGATGCGCTTTCGGGCCTCGCGCTCGAGTTCACCACGGCCCAGATCGGCCTGCTGGGCTCGGCGCATTTCGTGGGATTCTTCATCGGCTGCTGGTGGGCGCCGCGCCTGATGGGCACAATCGGCCATTCCCGCGCCTTTGCCGCCTTTACCGCCGCGGGCGCGATCGGCCTTCTGGCGCATATGCTGGTGATCGACCCCTATGCCTGGGCGCTCATGCGGGTCGCCTCGGGGCTCTGCGTCGCAGGCTGCTACACGGTGATCGAGGCCTGGTTGCAGGCCAAGGTCACCAACGAGACGCGCGGCCGCACGATGGGCATCTACCGCGTCGTCGACATGGGCGCCTCGCTTATGGCGCAACTGCTGATTTCCGTTCTCGCGCCAGCCTCTTACGTCTCCTACAACCTGCTCGCGCTCCTGTGCTGCGCCGCCCTTCTGCCGCTCACCCTCAGCCGCCTGCACGAGCCCGAGACGCCCGCCGCCCCGCGCCTCAGACCGATGCTGCTCATCGCCTGCTCGCCGCTGGCGGCGGCGGGAGTGCTGGTGGCCGCCCTCTCAAGCGCGTCCTTCCGCATGGTCGGCCCCCTCTACGGCCAGCAGGTAGGGCTTGAGGTGGATCAGATCGCAGGCTTTCTGGCCGTTTTCGTGCTGGGCGGGGCGGTGGCGCAATATCCCGTGGGCTGGCTCGCGGATCGCTATGACCGCCGCTGGGTGCTGATCGGCCTGTCGCTTGCCGCCATCCTGTCGTCCATCTCGACCGCGATGACCCATAACCTCGACACGTTCGGCATCCTGACGACCGCTTTCTTCTTTGGCATGACCACATTCCCGATCTATTCGGTCTGCGCCGCCCATGCCAACGACTTTGCCGAGGCGCATGAGCGCGTGGAACTGTCGGCCGCGCTGATGTTCTTCTTCGCCCTGGGCGCGATGGCCGCTCCGCTGATGGCCTCGACCCTGATCGAGGTCTATGGCCCGCCCGCGATGTTCGTGATGATCGCTGTCGGGCATGGCGTGCTGGTGGTCTTTGGCCTCATCCGCATGCGCATACGGCCCGCCGAACGCCGCACCGCCTATGTCTGGTCGCCGCGCACCTCGTTCCTGATTGGCCGGCTGACCGGGCGCAGCCGCGACAAGGCTGACAACGGGCGCTAGAACTGCCCGGCAAAGCGCGCTAAAGGGGGCCAAACCGCTAAAGGCAAGGCACCATGGCACGGCATCTCATCACCTCGGCAATCCCTTATATCAACGGGATCAAGCATCTGGGCAATCTCGTGGGCAGCCAGTTGCCCGCCGATCTCTACGCCCGCTACTGCCGCGCGAGGGGGCACGAGGTGCTGTTTCTCTGCGCCACCGACGAGCATGGCACCCCGGCGGAACTGGCCGCCGCCAAGGCGGGCAAGCCAGTGGCAGACTACTGTGCCGAGATGCACGATGTTCAGGCCGAAATCGCCCGCGGGTTCCGGCTCAGCTTCGATCATTTCGGGCGCTCCTCCAGCCCGCAAAACCACCGGCTCACCCAGCATTTCGCGGGTCGGCTTTATGAGGCCGGGCTGATCGCCGAAGTGACCGAGAAACAGGTCTATTCGCATGCCGATGCGCGCTTTCTGCCCGACCGCTACATCGAGGGAACCTGTCCCAACTGCGGCTATGACAAGGCGCGCGGCGATCAGTGCGAGAACTGCACCAAGCAGCTTGATCCGACCGATCTCATCAACCCGCGCTCGGCCATTTCCGGCTCGACCGATCTCGAGGTGCGCGAGACCAAACACCTTTATTTGCGCCAGTCATTGATGCGTGACCGGCTCAATGCCTGGATCGACTCCAAGACCGACTGGCCGATCCTGACCACCTCGATTGCGCGCAAATGGCTCAACGATGGTGAGGGGCTTCAGGATCGCGGCATCACCCGCGATCTCGACTGGGGCATCCCCGTCCGGCGCGGCGATCAGGACTGGCCGGGGATGGAAGGCAAGGTCTTCTACGTCTGGTTCGACGCACCCATCGAGTATATCGCCTGCGCCGCCGAATGGGCCGAGGCAAAGGGGCTCGGCGAGGCCGCGTGGCGGCGTTGGTGGCGCGAGGACGAAGGCGCGGGTGACGTGCGTTACACGCAATTCATGGGCAAGGACAACGTGCCCTTTCACACGCTCAGCTTTCCGGCCACGCTGATGGGGTCGGGCGAGCCATGGAAGCTCGTCGATTACATCAAGTCGTTCAATTACCTCAACTATGATGGCGGACAATTCTCCACCAGCCAGGGGCGTGGTGTGTTCATGGATCAGGCACTCAGTATCCTGCCTGCCGATTACTGGCGCTGGTGGCTGCTCTCTCATGCCCCCGAAGGCTCGGATTCCGAATTCACCTGGGAGAATTTTCAGGCTGCGGTGAACAAGGATCTGGCCGATGTTCTGGGCAATTTCGTCTCCCGCGTGACCAAGTTCTGCGCCGCGAAGTTTGGCGCGGACGTGCCCGCCGGCGGCAGTCCCGGCCAACAGGAGGAGGCGCTGATCGCCCGCCTGACCACCCGCATCCGCGAGTATGAGGCGCATATGGAGGCGATGGAGATCCGCAAATCGGCCGCCGCGCTCCGCGCGATCTGGGTCGAGGGCAACGAATACCTGCAAGAGGCCGCCCCCTGGTCGACGATCAAGCTCGATCCCGATCGCGCCGCCATGCAGATCCGCCTCGCGCTCAACCTCATCCGCCTCTACGCCGTGCTGAGCGCGCCCTTCATCCCGGACGCCTCTGCCGCAATGCTGGCGGCGATGCGGACAGATGATGCGCGTTGGCCCGACGATCTGCCCGCCGCACTGGCAAAGCTCGGCGCGGGCCACGGCTTTGAGGTGCCCGAGGTGCTCTTTGCCAAGATCACCGATGCGGCGCGCGAGGACTGGCAGGCGCGGTTCTCCGGGCACCGCGCCTGACGGGCGGGCGTCGTCGATCACATGCCGTCACAGGTCTGCAATCGGCGTTGCCACAATGGCCCCTGAACCGTAACGTCAGAGCGATGAGATGGACCGGTCGCACCCCGGCTGCGGGGCAGGCCTGATCCGGGGATCTGTATCGAGGATCGCGCCATGAGCCTGACAGGAAGCGCGACCGCCCGCGCCATGCCAAGCGCCCTGACGGGCGCCCTCCTCGTCTGGGCTGCGGTGCTGATCTATGCCTCGGCCAATTCGATCATCTCGCTCTTGGCGGAGATCGGGCGGCAGAACCCGGTCATGGGGCGCAACGCCGTCACGCTCTGCAACCTGCTCTTTCTCGGATCCCTGCTGTCGCTCGTTCCGATGATCGCCGTCTTTCACAAGGACTGGACGCGGGAAAAGCTGCGCCAGCTGACGCGCCCCAACTGGGCCATCCTGACCATCTCGGCCATCTTGTCCTCTGCGATTACGCCGGCGCTGTTTTTCATCGCGCTCGATTACACCACGGTGACAAATGTCGTGCTGATCGGCCGGATCGAACCACCGCTGTTTCTGCTCACCGCCTGGCTCGTTCTCGGCGAACGGCTGGACCCTTGGGCCCTCGCGGCCGGGCTGATCGCGCTCTGCGGGGCAATCCTCATGCTGGTCCTGAACCGGGGCGATACCGCCTTTGTCTTTGGCAAGGGCGAAATCGCGACGGTCTTTGCAACGCTGTCCTTCATCGCCTCGACGATCATCAGCCGCGCGAGCCTCAAGGGCATCCCGCTTGGCATCTTCTCGATCTATCGCATGGCTCTTGGAACCATCGTCTATTATTTTTTGGCCCTCTACCTCTACGGCGCCCTGCATTTTCAGGACATCTTCTCGGCCATCGTCTGGAAATGGGTCTGGGTCTACGCGATCATCGTCATCATCCTCGGTCAGTTCGCCTGGACCCTTGGCCTCAAATACGCGCGATCGGGCGACATTTCGCTCGCGACCTCCTTCTCGCCGCTGGCTGCCCTGATGATCGCAATGCTCCTGCTCGGCGAGGATCCGGGGCCCGGACTGGTGCCGGGCGGCGCGATCATCCTCTTTGGCATCGCGCTCGCGCAATATGGCCGGTCACGGCAGAAACAGGCGGAACGCCGCCTTGCCCAAGCCCGCAAGATGGAAACCGACGCTGCGCTCGAACTCGAAGGTCGGGTGAACTTCAAGGGCGTATGACCCCACGACACCGGCCACGCCCGGATCGGCGCACGGGATGGATCAGTCTTGAAAGGTGATCATGGTGCTGCTGGACAGGATTGAACTGTCGACCTCTCCCTTACCAAGGGAGTGCTCTACCACTGAGCTACAGCAGCCCGCTGTGGCGCGCTGATTAGACGCTAAACCGCCTTGGTGCAAGGGGTAACTGGACGGTTTTTCACGGCTCCTGTAAAGAAGCGTGATGAGCAAAACGCACAGACCGGAGACGGGTTCCAAAGCAGGCCAGAGCCGCGAGGACAGGCTTAAATCGGCATTGAAGGCCAACCTTGCGCGTCGTAAGGCTCAGACGCGCGCACGCGAGACGCCAGAGGCAAGGCCCAAGACCACCAGCGACGGGCAGACCGACACGAACGAAGGGTAAGCGGATGGATTCGATCATCGTCACGGGCAATGGCCCGCTCAACGGGCAGATCCCGATTGCCGGAGCCAAGAACGCCTGTCTCACATTGATGCCTGCAACGTTGCTGAGCGAAGAGCCCCTGACCCTGACCAATGCGCCACGCCTGTCGGACATCAAGACGATGACCACGCTGTTGCAATCTCTGGGCGCAGAGGTTTCCCAATTGCAGGATGGTCGGGTGCTGGCGCTATCATCGCACAGGCTCGACAATCACGTGGCCGATTATGACATCGTGCGCAAGATGCGCGCCTCGATCCTCGTGCTGGGGCCGATGCTGGCGCGGCACGGACATGCGGTCGTGTCACTGCCGGGGGGATGCGCGATCGGCGCGCGCCCCGTCGATCTGCATCTCAAGGCGCTTCAGGCGCTTGGGGCCGTGCTGGAGCTGAAAGAGGGCTATGTGCATGCCAGCGCGCCGCAGGGCCTGCGCGGCGCAGCGGTGGAGTTTCCCTTCGTCTCGGTCGGAGCCACCGAAAATGCGCTGATGGCGGCGACGCTGGCGCGCGGCACAACCGTGCTGAAGAACGCCGCACGCGAGCCAGAGATCGTGGATCTGGCGCACTGCCTGCGCCGCATGGGGGCCGAGATCGAGGGCGAGGGCACGCAGACGATCACCATTCAGGGGGTGGACCAACTGGGCGGGGCAACGCATCCCGTGGTGGCCGACCGGATCGAACTGGGCACCTACATGCTCGCACCCGCCATTTGCGGCGGCGAGGTCGAACTGATCGGCGGGCGGATCGATCTGGTGGGCGCGTTCTGCGAGAAACTCGACGCTGCGGGGATCAGCGTCTCGGAGACCGCCAAGGGCCTTAAGGTCAACCGCAAGAATGGCCGTGTGCGGGCGGTCGATGTAGTGACCTCGCCGTTCCCCGGCTTTCCCACGGATCTCCAGGCACAGATGATGGCGCTGATGTGCACCGCCGAGGGGGTATCGGTGCTCGAAGAGCGGATTTTCGAGAACCGTTTCATGCACGCGCCCGAACTGATGCGGATGGGCGCACGAATCGAGGTGCATGGCGGTACCGCCACGGTGACGGGCGTCGAGCACCTCAAGGGCGCGCCCGTCATGGCGACCGATCTGCGCGCCTCGGTGTCGCTCATTCTCGCCGGGCTGGCGGCCGAAGGCGAAACCATCGTCAACCGCGTCTATCACCTTGATCGCGGCTATGAGCGGGTCGAAGAAAAACTGAGCAATGTCGGCGCAAAAATCGAGAGGATCAGCGGCCAATGAGTCAGGACGCCACCTTCGAGGATGGACGCGAGGCGCCGCTCAATCTCGGCGCCATGGACAGCGATGACCTGGAGGTCATTTCCAGCCTCGCACAGGATGCGGTCTTTCCCATCACGGAAATGACCTGGCGGCCAGGGCAGCGCCGCTTCGGGTTGCTGGTGAACCGCTTTCGCTGGGAGGATGCGGGCCGTGACCGGCACGGTCCCGAACGCGTGCAGGCGCTTCTGGTTGTGGACAATGTCCTGGGCGTGGCAAGTCAGGGCATCGACCGAGAGGACAAGGAAACCATCCTCTCGCTGCTCGCTGTCAGCTTCGAGCCTCGCAAGGATGGCGAGGGCCACGTCGTGCTGACGTTGGCGGGTGATGGTGCGATCCGGTTGAGCGTAGAGGCGCTGGAGGTGAGATTGAAGGATGTGACGCGGCCTTATCGCGCACCGTCCGGCAAGGTTCCCGACCACGGAGCCTGAGCGGCGTGCAAGCAAAATGCTTTGAGATGAGTATTTGAAGAACGATGAAGCCGCGGGCTTGGGGCATTGCGGGGCTTGAGGCATGGTGCCCCGCCCGCTATGTCCTGCGCGAAGGGAGCCGCCATGCCAGTCCTGCTAGACACCGCCGCCGCGGATTTCGAGGCGCGTTTCACCAGCCTCCTCAGTGCCAAGCGCGAGGATAGCCCGGATGTCGATGACATCGTCGCCGGCATCATTGCCGACGTGCGTGCGCGCGGTGACGCCGCGCTCATCGCGCTGACCGCAAGGTTCGACCGCGTGATGCTGACACCCGAAAACCTGCGGTTCTCTGCGGCGGAGACAGAGACGCTGATTGCGCAGGTGCCCGCAGCAGAGCGCGCGGCGCTTGATCTCGCTGCCGCGCGCATCCGCGCCTATCACGCCCGCCAGATGCCAGAGGATGCCAGTTGGACGGAAGAGAGCGGCGCGGTGCTGGGCTGGCGATGGACGCCCGTGTCGGCGGCGGGGCTTTATGTGCCGGGCGGTCTGGCCTCCTATCCGTCTTCAGTGCTGATGAATGCGATCCCGGCCAAGGTGGCAGGGGTTAAGCGGCTCGCAATTACCGTGCCCACGCCGGATGGGGTGGCCAATCCGCTGGTCCTGCTGGCGGCGCAGATCGCCGGCGTCGACGAGATCTACCGCGTCGGCGGCGCGCAGGCGATCGCAGCCCTGGCCTATGGGACCGAGACGATCACCCCGGTGGACAAGATCACAGGGCCGGGCAACGCCTTTGTCGCTGCAGCCAAGCGCCGGGTCTTTGGCAAGGTCGGAATCGACATGATCGCAGGACCCTCCGAGATCCTCGTGATCGCCGACAAGGGGCAGAATCCCGACTGGATCGCGCTCGACATGCTGAGTCAGGCCGAACATGACGCGAGCGCGCAGGCAATCCTGATCAGCGATGATGCCGATCTGGCCCGCGCCGTCAGCGCCGCGATCGACCGGCATATGGTGACATTGGAGCGGCGCGCCATCGCGAGCGCAAGCTGGCGCGATTATGGCGCGATCATTCTTGTGCGGGATATGGCCGAGGCGGCGCAACTGAGCAACCGAATCGCACCTGAACATCTCGAGCTTTGCGTCGCCGATCCGGACAGGCTCGCGCAGGAGATCACCCATGCGGGGGCGCTCTTTTTCGGGGCCTGGACGCCCGAGGCCATCGGCGACTATGTGGGCGGGCCCAACCATGTGCTGCCGACCGCGCGCTCGGCGCGGTTTTCGAGCGGATTGTCGGTGCTGGATTTTCTCAAGCGCACGACGATCGCGAAGATGACGCCAGAGGCGCTGCGCGCCATCGGTCCGGCGGCGGAGACATTAGCGCTCTCGGAAAGCCTTGAGGCGCATGGACTGTCGGTGCGCGCGCGGCTGGATCACCTGAACGGGTAAAGCGGCGGTTTGACGCTTGTTAAGGCGAAACATTCCCTTTCGTCCGGCGGGACCGGACACTATAAGAGCAAACGCTCCGGACCCCGAGTCGCGGGGCTCATGACCGTTTTTGGCCACAGGGCGCAGGCACATATGTCGATATTTGATAGAATTCCCAGTCTGTTTTCGTCGGACATGGCAATTGATCTGGGAACCGCCAACACCCTCGTCTATGTCAAGGGGCGCGGCATCGTCTTGTCGGAACCCTCGGTTGTTGCCTATCACATCAAGGACGGTGTGAGAAAGGTTCTGGCGGTGGGCGAGGATGCCAAGCTCATGCTGGGTCGCACCCCCGGCAGCATCGAGGCGATCCGTCCAATGCGGGAAGGTGTGATTGCCGATTTCGACACCGCCGAGGCCATGATCAAGCATTTCATCCGCAAGGTGCACAAGCGCTCGACCTTTTCCAAACCCAAGATCATCGTCTGCGTGCCGCATGGCGCAACACCGGTTGAGAAGCGCGCGATTCGTCAGTCGGTGCTCTCGGCAGGCGCACGCCGCGCAGGCCTTATTGCCGAACCGATTGCCGCGGCAATCGGCGCCGGGATGCCGATCACCGATCCCACCGGCAACATGGTTGTCGATATCGGGGGCGGCACCACCGAAGTGGCAGTGCTGAGCCTTGGAGATATCGTCTATGCGCGCTCGATCCGGGTAGGGGGCGACCGGATGGATGAGGCCATCATCAACTACCTGCGGCGCCAGATGAATCTGCTGGTCGGAGAATCCACCGCCGAGCGGATCAAGACCTCGATCGGCACGGCGCGGATGCCCGACGACGGGCGTGGCACCTCGATCAAGATTCGCGGCCGCGATCTGCTGAACGGGGTGCCCAAGGAAATCGAAATCAGTCAGGCGCAGGTCGCTGAAGCGCTGGCAGAACCTGTTCAGCAGATCTGCGAGGCGGTGATGACCGCTCTTGAGGCGACACCGCCTGATCTCGCCGCCGATATCGTTGACCGCGGTGTGATGCTGACCGGTGGTGGCGCTTTGCTGGGGGATCTCGATCTCGCGTTGCGTGAACAGACCGGGCTTGCGGTGTCGATCGCCAATGACAGTCTCAATTGCGTGGCGCTTGGCACCGGAAAGGCGCTGGAGTTCGAAAAGCAATTGCGCCACGCGATTGACTACGACAGCTAAGACGCCCACCTTTTGACGAAAGGGGGACCATTTTGGCAAGGGATCGAGGACAGGACGAGGATTTTGCGGGACCTCTCAAGCGACTGCTTCTTGGGATTGTCCTGATCTGCCTGATCGGTCTTTTCCTGCTCTGGCGGATCGACAGTCCTCGGGTGGAACGGTTTCGCGCACAGGTGGTCGATCGGATGGTGCCCAAACTTGACTGGGCGATGGCTCCAGTCACCAGTGCCTTGAACATCCTGCACGATTTCCAGAGCTATCAGCGAATGTATCAGCAGAATCAGGATCTGCGCCGCGAATTGCAACAGATGAAGGCGTGGAAAGAGGCGGCCCTGCAACTCGAACAGGAAAACGCGCGCCTGCTCGAGCTCAACAATGTGCAACTCGATCCTCGCCTGACCTATGTCACCGGCGTGGTGATGGCCGATAGCGGATCGCCTTTTCGGCAATCCGTGCTGATCAATGTCGGGGTGCGAGATGGGATCATGGATGGCTGGGCGGCGATGGATGGGTTGGGTCTGGTCGGACGGGTGTCTGGCGTCGGACGCAACACGGCTCGGGTGATCCTGCTGACCGACACTTCAAGCCGCGTGCCGGTCACGATCCAGCCCTCGGGCCAAGGCGCGCTGGTGACGGGAGATAACAGCCTTGCGCCGCTCATCGACTTTGTCGAGGCTCCTGATCTGGTTCGGCCAGGCGACCGGGTGCTGACTTCCGGCGATGGCGGAGTGTTCCCGGCGGGTCTTCTTGTCGGGCAGTTGGCGCTCGATCCCAGGGGACGGCTGAGGGTGCGCATTGCGGCGGATTATGAGAGGCTGGAGTTCCTGCGCGTCCTGCGCAGCTACGAGCTTGAAGACCTGAGTGATCCCGGCCAATTGATCAGGCCCGGCGTTCTGCCGGAAACTACCCCGCCCGAGACAGTCCCGGACCCTGCCCCGGAGGCCGGCAATGGCTGACCGGTTGATCCCTCGACACTGGATCATGCGGATGCTCTATGTTGTGCTCTGCCTGATCCTGATCTTTGTCCTGCTTTTGCCGCTCGGTATCCTGCCACCGAGTTGGGCCGGACCTGACCTGATGCTGGCGCTCACCTTTGCCTGGGTTGTGCGTCGGCCGGACTATGTGCCTGCAGCCCTGATTGCGATCATCGCGCTATCGATGGATTTGCTCTTGCAACGCCCACCCGGCCTGTGGGCGGCCCTGGTGGTTGGCGGGGCAGAAGCACTGCGCAATCGCGTTCTCGTATTGCGCGATCTCGGTTTTTCGGCCGAATGGGCCACGGTTGCCAGCACGATGATCCTTGTTACGCTCGGTTATCGCTTTGTGCTGGCGCTCTTGATGGTCGATCAGGCCCCGCTGGGTCTGTCACTGATGCAACTGATCTCGACGCTGACGATCTATCCGGTCGTCGCCTTTGTGTCTCAAACCGTTCTGGGTGTGCGCAAACTGGCGCCGGGGGATGTCGACACCATGAGGAGACGGACATGAGACATCCAGTGCGTGAAAATGCCGAGAGCCTGCGCCAGATCACCCGCCGGAGCCTGATCCTTGGCGGAACGCAGGCGGCGGTGATCGGGGTTCTGGCGCTCCGGATGCGGTTCATGCAAGTCGATCAAGCCGATCAGTTCCGCCTGCTTGCGGATGAGAACCGGATCAATTTTCAGCTCATTCCGCCAACCCGCGGGCGCATTTTCGATCGCAACGGGGAGATCATTGCCGAAAATGTGCCCAGCTATCGCATCACAATGGTTCGGGAACAGGCCGGCGACGTCGATGCCGTCCTCGCCCGCCTCGCGCAGTTGATCGACTTGAATCCAGACGAGTTGGAGCGCGCTCGGCGCGAGCTGCGCGAACTGCGCGGGGATACGCCTGTGACCCTTGCCGATCGGGTCAGTTGGAGCACACTCAGCCGGGTAGCGGTCAACTCGCCCGCCCTGCCCGGCGTCCTACCCGAGGTAGGCCTCTCGCGGCGATACCCCGCGCGCGGCGATTTCGCGCATGTCATCGGGTATGTCGGCCCGGTCAGCGACCGGGATCTGGAAAACACCGATGCGCCAGAACAACTTCTGCGGCAACCGCGGTTCCAGATCGGCAAGATAGGGCTCGAGGCGCAGCGCGAGACCCTGCTGCGTGGCAACGCCGGTTCGCGGCAGGTCGAGGTCAATGCAGCCGGGCGCATCATGCGCGAACTCGATCGGCAGGAAGGCGTGCCGGGCGCGGATCTTCAGATCACGCTCGATCACAACCTTCAGGCTTTTTGCCATGCGCGAATGGCGGGCGAAAGCGCGGCGGCGGTGGTGCTCGACACTGACAACGGGGATATTCTGGCCTGCGCCTCATCGCCGACTTATGATCCCAATCTCTTTGTGCGGGGTATTTCCTCGGCCGATTACAAGGTTCTGCTGGACAATCCCTTTCGACCGCTGCCCAACAAGGCGGTGCAGGGCATCTATCCTCCGGGCTCGACCTTCAAGATGGTGACGGCGCTGGCAGCGCTCGAGGATGGCAAGGTATCGCTCAACGAGACGGTCTATTGCCCCGGCCACATGACGGTCAGTGGCCGCCGGTTTCACTGCTGGAAACGCGGCGGTCATGGCAATGTCGACCTGCACCGGTCCCTGCGTGAAAGCTGTGACGTCTATTATTATGAATTGGCCCTGCGTACCGGAATCGAGAAGATCAGCGCGATGGCCGAGCGACTGGGCCTTGGCGTGCAATTCGATCTGCCGATGAGCAGCGTGGCCAAGGGTCTGGCGCCGACGAAGGAGTGGAAACAGGTCAACCGCAGTCAGCCCTGGGTGGTGGGCGACAGCGTCAACTCGGCGATCGGGCAAGGCTTCGTGCTTGCTTCGCCGCTGCAACTTGCGGTTATGACGGCGCGTCTCGCCACCAGTCGCAGCGTGACCCCGCGACTGATCAGGTCCATCGACGGGATCGAACAACCGACCGGACAGGGCGATGATCTCGGGCTGAATGAAAACATGCTCCGGGAGATCCGCAAGGCGATGTTTGCGGTGTCCAACAGCGATCGCGGCACCGCTTACCGGGCAAGGATCGTTGCCGATGCGTTCCGCATGGCCGGCAAGACCGGCACCAGCCAGGTGCGCAACATTTCGACCAGCGAACGCGCCGACGGGGTGATCAGCAACAAGAATCTGCCGCGCACACAGCGCGATCACGCGCTTTTCGTCAGTTTTGCACCGTATGATGCGCCAAGACTGGCCGTTGCGGTTGTCGTGGAACACGGCGGAGGAGGCTCGACCGTCGCCGCCCCGATCGCCCGCGACATCACCTTGCAGGCGCTGTTCAACGGGGATCCCCCGCTCGATGCTTATCCCGCAGCGGAGCGACCTGCGATCAAGATCCAGCAGGAGCAACTGCGCCGCGCACGGCCACAAGCCGATGCCGAGGCAAAGGACCGCGCATGAGCTATCTCCAGTATACCGTCAAATCCGCACCGTCCGGGCCCGGCAAGATCCTGTTCCTCAACTGGCCGCTGATCATCCTGCTCTGCGCTGTGGCCGGCGTTGGAACGTTGATGCTCTATTCTGTGGCGGGTGGGTCGATGATGCCCTGGGCCGAACCGCAGTTGAAGCGGTTTGCCTTGTCACTGACCGGAATGTTCATGGTCGCCATGGTGCCGATCTGGTTCTGGCGCAACATCTCCCTGCTGGCCTACCTGATCGCTCTCGCCCTTTTGGTTGCAGTTGCGTTTGTCGGGGTTGAAGGCAAGGGCGCACAACGCTGGATCGATCTGGGATTTATGCGGCTGCAACCCTCAGAACTGGTCAAGATCACACTGGTGATGGTGCTGGCCGCCTATTACGACTGGCTGCCGATGTCGCGCGTTTCACGCCCGATCTGGGTCGCTCTTCCAGTCGCACTCATCCTCATACCCGTTGCGCTCGTGCTGAAACAACCGGATTTGGGTACGTCGATCCTGCTGCTTGCGGCGGGCGGCGTGATGATGTTCCTCGCCGGCGTGCACTGGGCCTATTTCGCGACCGTCATTCTGGCTCTGGGAGTAAGCGTATTCGCGGTGATCGAGAGCCGCGGCACCGACTGGCAATTGCTTGAGGACTATCAGTATCGAAGGATCGATACCTTTCTGAGCCCCGACAGCGATCCGCTGGGGGCGGGCTATCATATCACCCAGTCCAAGATCGCCCTCGGTTCGGGCGGTTGGACCGGGCGCGGCTTCATGCAGGGCACACAAACGCGGCTGAACTTCCTGCCTGAAAAACACACGGATTTCATCTTCGTGACATTGGCCGAGGAATTCGGCTTCATCGGTGCAGTCTCGATCCTCGGACTCTATGCCCTTATCTTGATCTTTTGCATCTCCGCCGCGTTGTCGAACCGAGACCGGTTCTCGTCGCTGCTGACCCTCGGCGTGGCGATGACTTTTTTTCTGTTCTTCGGGGTCAATATAGCCATGGTCACAGGACTGATGCCGGTCGTTGGCGTGCCTTTGCCACTGGTCAGCTATGGCGGCTCGGCCATGCTGGTCCTGATGCTGGGCTTTGGCCTTGTCCAGAGCGCACATGTCCATAAGCCAAGGTGATCCTCAATGCCCGTGAATATCCTTTTCGCCGCAAAATCCGAACGCTGGAACACCTACGAAATTCCCCTGAAAACCGCCTTGTCCAAGGCTGGCGTGGTGGCGCGGCTGGCCCCTGACCTCCCCCCGGCGGAGGTGGATTACATCGTCTATGCGCCCAACAGCACGGTGCAGGACTTTGCCCCTTTCACCCGCGCCAAGGCGGTGCTCAATCTTTGGGCGGGGGTCGAGGATGTGGTGGGCAATCCGACCTTGCAGATCCCACTCGCGCGGATGGTCGATCACGGGCTGACGCAGGGCATGATGGAATGGGTCGCCGGGCATGTGCTGCGCCACCATCTGGGCATGGATGCCCATATCCTCGGGCAGGACGGGTTCTGGCGCAAGGACATCCCGCCGCTTGCGCAGGACCGCCACGTGACAGTGCTGGGTTTGGGGGAACTGGGTCAGACCTGCGCTGAGGCACTACGCGGACTGGGCTTTGCCGTCACCGGCTGGAGCCGCAGCGCCAAGGACATTCCCGGTATCATATGCCGCTCGGGAGAGGCCGGGTTGCACGCAGCATTGCAAGAGGCTGAAATTCTCGTGCTCCTGCTGCCGCTGACGGCGCAGACCGAAAACCTGCTCAACACCCGCACGCTGGCGCTTCTGCCGCGCGGGGCGGTGATCGTGAATCCGGGGCGCGGGCCGCTGATCGACGACGTAGCCCTCCTGGCGGCCCTCGATGCGGGCCGGATCGGCCATGCCACGCTTGATGTCTTTCGCGTCGAGCCCTTGCCACCCACCCATCCCTATTGGGCACATCCTCGCGTGACGGTCACGCCGCATATCGCCTCGGAAACAAGACCCGTCACGGCGTCACAAGTGATTGCTGAAAACATTCGCAGAGCAGAGACGGGTGAGCCACTCCTCCATCTCGTGGACCGCGATCGGGGTTATTGACGGCGCAACATTCCTACCTGAGACGGGGCGGTCTTGCAGGATCAGAGCCGGGGGCCTGCCGCGGCTCGGGTTTAGGGGGATCGGGCAGATCAAACCGCAGGCCGCATCTTGCCAGCCGCCCCGCCACCGGGTCGGAGGCCGCGAGGAACGTCACATCGAGCGCCGCCGCCTCCAACCCGGAAAAGATCAGAACTTCCGAGACCGCCCGCGCCAGCGCCGCCTCGGCCCCAGGCTCTGTCGCGACGAATCCCAGCAGATGACCCGTCGCACCACTCTCATAGGTCACAGCAGCAAGATAGGCCAGTTGCGCCAGCCCCGCCATCGCGGCCAGCCGCGCATCGAGCGCCACCAAAAAGGTCTCCGGCAGGCCAACAGGCGCGGTGAATTTCCGGGGCCGCGCCTCGATCTCCTGCGGGGTTTCGGCCAGGGTTTCGGCCAGCCAGTCGACCGCCTCCGGCGGGATCAGAATCGACGAGGGCGCAACATCGAGATTGACGCCCAGACCCACCCCTTGCCCGGCCAGCATCCGCGCGATTGTCCGCCCGGTGAGCGCGGCATAGGGCACCGGGCGGCGGGCAAAGGCGGCCAGACGGTCCTCGCGATCAAAGACGAGAACAAAGGAATTGTCCGACAGATCGAACACCTCCGGGTCAAGCCGGTCTTCCTGCATCTCGGAGGCCAGCAGGAGAAACAACTCGCTCGCCGCCAAAGTCTCGTAAAACCGCAACCGGGCCTGCGCATCGTCGGGTGCGGCCTCCATCGCGGCATGTGCGGCGTCAAGCCTGGATCGGTCAGTCATACAGAACCCTCTGAATTGCAGCGCGCAAGTCGGGCAGAACCTCGGCCTCGAACCACGGATTTTTCCTCAACCAAGCGGTATTGCGCCACGACGGATGCGGCAAGGCAAACAAACGCGGCGCATGATCGCGCCAGCGGCGCACCGTTTCGGTGACGCCGCTCGTGACGCCGAGATGGTATTTATGCGCATGTCCGCCGACCAGCACCCCGAGTTTCACGTCGCCCAGGGTTTCGAGGACAGCCTCATGCCAAGTTCGTCCACAGATTGCCGGCGGCGGCAGGTCCGCGCCGCGCGCATTATAACCGGGAAAACAAAAGGCCATAGGCACGATGGCCACGCGGGATCTGTCGTAAAACGTCTCAGCGTCCAGCCCGAGCCAGTCGCGCAACCGCTCGCCCGAGGGATCGTCGAACGGCTTGCCCGAGAGATGCACCCGCATCCCAGGCGCCTGTCCCGCGATCAGCAGGCGCGCCGTGGGCTCGAACCAGACGACAGGCCGCGGCGCATGTGCGGTCCGCGTGCCGGCAAAGCGATCCGCGCAGAGACGACACGCGCGGATGCGTGCGGCGATATCGCCCGCCCGATCATGCAAGCGTCACCCCCGCCGCACGCATGCCCGCCTCTGCTGCCGCAAGCGATCCGTCAAGGTCGATGGCGCGGCAGAGATCACGCCATACGGTGGCGCGATACCCATGCCAGGCGGCATCCACCGCCGAATAGGTGACACAGAAATCGGTGGCCAGCCCGACAAAGGTCAGATCGTTCAAACCACGGGTCTGGAGATAGCCATGCAGTCCGGTGGGCGTCTCGCGGTCATTCTCAAAGAACGCCGAATAGCTGTCGATGCCGGGATGGTATCCCTTGCGCAGGATCAGATCGGCACGGGTGGTGTCGAGAGCCTCGTGAAACGTCGCTCCCGCGCTGCCCTGCACACAGTGATCGGGCCAGAGCACCTGCGCGCCATAGGACATCTCGATGGTCTCGAACGGGGCCCGGCCGGGATGCGCCGAGGCAAAGGAGGAATGCCCCGCCGGATGCCAGTCCTGCGTCAGGATCACCGCCGGAAATTTCGTCATCAGCGCATTGATGCCCGCCACGATCTCATCTCCCCCCGCCACGGCGAGCGCGCCACCGGGGCAGAAATCCTGTTGCAGGTCGATCACGATCAGCGCGCGGGTCATGGCGGGCCTCCTTTGCCCCTTAATGGGTAGGGGCGGCGGGGTTCCGCGTCAATGGCAGCGGATTGCCATCTTGCAGGGTGGCCCACAGGGGCGTAGATCGCGGCCCATGTATCGAATTGCCGCCATTTATCACTTCACCCGGTTTGACAACCCGGCCGCCCTGCGGCTCCCGCTTCTGACGCTCTGCGAGACCGAGCGGATCAGCGGCACGCTGCTTCTGGCGCGCGAGGGGATCAACGGCACGATTGCCGGGCCGGAGGCCGGCATCGCGCGGGTGCTCACGCATCTGCGCACCCTGCCCGGCTGCGCCGATCTCGAATGGAAGGAAAGCCGGAGCGCGGCGCAACCCTTTCGCCGGATGAAGGTGCGGCTCAAGCGCGAGATTGTCACCATGGGCCAGCCCGATGTCGATCCGCTTGCGCGGGTCGGGCACCATGTCGCGCCCGGAGACTGGAACGATCTGATCCAGAGCCCGGACGTGGCGGTGATCGACACGCGCAACGATTACGAGGTGGCGATCGGCACGTTCGAGGGCGCGGTCGATCCCATGACCGCCAGTTTCCGCGACTTTCCCGCCTGGTGGGCGGAGAACCGGCATCGCTTTCACAACAAGCGCATCGCGATGTTCTGCACCGGCGGCATCCGCTGCGAGAAATCCACCAACTACCTTCTCGGGCAGGGCGTCGAGGAGGTCTATCACCTCAAGGGCGGGATCCTGAAATATCTCGAGGAAGTGCCCGAGGCGGAGAGCCTTTGGCAGGGTGCCTGTTTCGTCTTTGACGGGCGCGTGTCGGTCGGGCACAGGCTGAAAGAGGGGCCGCATCTCCTCTGCCACGCCTGCCGACGCCCAATCCTGCCCGAGGACTGCGCCCGCCCCGAATACGAGGAGGGCGTCGCCTGCCATCATTGCGTCCATGAGACCGATGACGAGGACAAGGCACGGTTCCGCGAGCGGCAAAGGCAGATCACCCTCGCCGAGGCGCGCGGCGCGCGGCACCTCAAGATGATCCACGAGGGCTGACCTTCTCGGGTGGCGCTTAGGGCGACACCGTTGGACTATGAGTATTTTTGGAACAGTGAAAGCGAAAGGTGGCCGGAGAACCCGTCTGCCATGACCCGCTCACCCACCGCCCTGCAACGGCATCACCTTCAATTCCCCCTCTTGCCGCGCCTTGATGGCTAGGGCTGCGGCATGTGATCCGGCGAGCGTGGTGAAATAGGGGATCCGGTCATAGAGCGCCACAGAGCGGATCTCGCGGCTGTCCTCGACCGCCTGCGCGCCTTCGGTCGTGTTCATCACCAGAACGATCTGGCCATCCTTCATCATGTCGACGATGTTGGGGCGGCCCTCATAGACCTTGTTCACCAAGTCGCAGGCGATGCCATGCTCGTGCAGGAACGCCGCCGTCCCGCGCGTGGCGATGAGCGCAAACCCCAGATCGACGAGAATGCGCGCGGCTTCGATCAGTTGCGCGGTCTTGTCGGAATCCTTGATCGAGACAAAGACGCGGCCCGTCTCGGGCAGATCCACGCCCGCCCCCATCTGCGCCTTGAGAAAGGCGCGCGGGAAGGACACGTCCCAGCCCATCACCTCGCCGGTCGAGCGCATTTCGGGGCCAAGGATTGTATCAACGCCCGGAAAGCGGGCAAAGGGCAGCACCGCCTCCTTGACCGAGAACCACGGCATGTTGGGATCAGCGAGCGTCATCTGATCGGCCATCGGCAACGTGCCGGGCTTAGTGTCCTTGGGGTAGGGTCCGCGATGGGCAAAATCGTTCAGCGTCTCGCCCGCCATCAGCCGCGCGGCGATCGCGGCAATGGCTGAATCGGTCGCCTTGGCGACAAATGGCACGGTGCGCGAGGCGCGTGGATTGACCTCGATGAGATAGATCTCTTCGCCCTTGACGGCGAATTGCACATTCATCAGCCCAACGACATTGAGCGCCAGCGCCAGCGCCTCGGTCTGCACATGGATTTCCTTGATGATGGCATCGCTCAGCGAATAGGGCGGCAGCGAACAGGCGGAATCGCCCGAGTGCACGCCCGCCTCCTCGATATGCTGCATGATGCCCGCGACATGCACACGGGTGCCATCGCAGAGCGCATCCACGTCACATTCGATGGCGCCCGAAAGATAGCTGTCGAGCAGAACCGGGCTGTCGCCCGAGACGACCACCGCCTCGGAAATGTAGCGTTCGAGTTGCGCCATGTCGCGCACGATCTCCATCGCACGCCCGCCCAGCACATAGGACGGCCGGATCACCAGCGGAAAGCCGATGTCCTCGGCGATCGCCATTGCCTGCGCGCCCGTCGAGGCAATGCCGTTGGTCGGCTGTTTCAGCCCCAGCCGCGTGACCAGCGCCTGAAACCGTTCGCGATCCTCGGCCAGATCAATCGCATCGGGCGTCGTGCCCAGGATCGGGATCCCTTCGGCCTCGAGCGCGCGGGCGAGTTTCAGGGGTGTCTGCCCGCCGAACTGCACGATGACGCCGTGCAGCGTGCCGTTCTCTTGCTCCTTGGTCAGGATCTCCATCACATGCTCGAAGGTCAGCGGCTCGAAATAGAGCCGGTCGGAGGTGTCGTAATCCGTGCTTACCGTTTCCGGGTTGCAGTTGATCATGATCGTCTCGTAACCGACCTTGCTCAGCGCATAGCAGGCATGACAGCAGCAATAGTCGAACTCGATGCCCTGCCCGATCCGGTTCGGGCCACCGCCGAGGATAACGATCTTGCGGGCGTTCGTGGGGCGCGCCTCGCATTCCACATCGCCCATCATCGGCGCCTCGTAGGTGGAATACATGTAGGGCGTCTGTGCCTCGAATTCGGCAGCGCACGTGTCAATCCGCTTGAACACCGCGCGCACCCCGAGATTGATCCGGGCGCGCCGCACCTGCCCCTCGTCGCGGCCCGTCAGCCGGGCCAGCCTCGCATCGGTGAAACCCATCATCTTGAGCCGACGCAGAGCGTCTTCCGTCACTGGCAGACCCTCGCGGCGGATCCGGTCCTCGGCCTCGACGATCTCGCGGATTCGGGCCAGAAACCACGGGTCATAGGATGTCGCGGCGCCGATCTCGTCATCCGAGAGACCATGCCGCATCGCCTGTGCGATCGTGCGCAGCCGGTCGGGCGTCGCGACCGAGAGGGCACGGATCACCGCCGCCTTGTCAGGGGCGCCGTCGATGGCGATCTCGTCGAATCCGGTCAGGCCCGTCTCGAGGCTCGCCAATGCCTTTTGCAGGCTCTCATGGATGGTGCGGCCGATCGCCATCGCTTCGCCCACCGATTTCATCGCGGTGGTCAGATGCGGCCTGGCCCCGGGGAATTTCTCGAAGGCAAAGCGCGGAATCTTGGTCACGACATAATCAATCGTCGGCTCGAAGCTTGCGGGCGTCACCTTGGTGATGTCATTGTCCAACTCGTCGAGCGTATAGCCCACCGCCAGCTTGGCCGCGATCTTGGCAATCGGAAAGCCCGTAGCCTTGGACGCCAGCGCCGACGAGCGCGACACGCGCGGGTTCATCTCGATCACCACCATACGTCCATCGACAGGGTTGACCGCCCACTGCACGTTCGAGCCCCCGGTTTCCACACCAATCTCGCGCAGCACGGCGATCGAACCGTTGCGCATGATCTGATACTCCTTGTCGGTCAGCGTGAGCGCGGGCGCCACGGTGATCGAATCGCCCGTATGCACGCCCATCGGATCGACGTTCTCGATGGCACAGACGATGATCGCGTTATCCGCCTTGTCGCGGACCACCTCCATCTCGAATTCCTTCCAGCCAAGAAGGCTCTCGTCGATCAAAATCTGGCTGACCGGCGAGGCATCGAGGCCCGACTTGCAGATCCGCACATAATCGTCGCGATTATAGGCCACGCCGCCGCCGGTGCCGCCCAAAGTGAAGGCCGGTCGGATGATCGCGGGTAGGCCTACATAGTCGATCGCCGCCAGGCACTCTTCCATGGTGTTGGCAATCGTCGCCTTGGGGTTTTCAAGTCCCAGCCGGTCCATCGCCTCACGGAACAGCTTGCGGTCCTCGGCCATCTCGATGGCCTTGCGGTTGGCGCCGATCAACTCCACGCCGAACGTCTCGAGCACACCCATGTCCGCCACGGCAAGCGCAGTGTTGAGACCTGTCTGCCCGCCCATCGTGGGCAGCAAGGCGTCGGGACGTTCCTTCTCGATGATCTTCGCCACCACCTCGGGCGTGATCGGCTCGATATAGGTGGCATCGGCTAATTCCGGATCGGTCATGATCGTGGCCGGGTTGGAATTCACCAGAATGACCCGATAACCTTCTTCGCGCAGCGCCTTGCAGGCCTGTGCGCCGGAATAGTCAAACTCGCAGGCCTGTCCGATGATGATAGGCCCTGCCCCGATGATCATGATGGATGAAATATCGGTTCTTTTCGGCATATCGGTCCCCGGACAACTGACATGCGCGCACGAGATGGCCCGCGCCCGCAAATTGCTCGGGTTATAGCCATCATCAGCCAGGGTGCAAGGGCCAAACCCGCGCCGTGCTCATGAGGTCTCACCCGCCTCGGGCGCATCCTCCAGAATGACCCTGTCAAGCGCGCCCATGCCGCCACGGTCGCGCTGCGGCAGTATCCTCAGACGGTCGAGACCCTGCCCGGCGAGGGCGTCCGCGACAAAGGTGACAAAGCCGCCCCGGCCGGGCAGAACAAAGTGTTCGCGCCCCACCAGAAGTTCGCCGGAATACCCCTCGACGATCACGTCGGGCGTGCCGCTCTCGGACTGCCAGTCCAACGAGACAAAGACAAAGGGCCGCCCCGGACGGGTGATCTCCGCCACTCCGCGCACGCCCATCAGGCTCTCGATCTCGGTTGGCCCATCCGTGCCATCGCCGGATCTCGCAGCCGTCGAGACCGTGATGCCCTGCATCCCGATCCGGTAGCCATCCTCGAGCATCTCCGCCGGAGCCAACCCTTCGCCCGGCCCTTCAAAACCGATCGAAACCCGTTCGGCCTGCGCCGCCGTAGCAAAGAGAAACAACCCAAAGGCAATCCCGCACACCGCGCGCGTCATCCCATCCCATCCCGCAATGAACTCGCTGAGCGTCCCATGCGAGGCAAATCCCGTCAAGCCCCGTCGCCGCCAGGACTTTCCGCGATCAGAGTCATGATTTCGGCCCCGAGCGCCAGATCCGGGACCTGCCCGAAATGCCGCGCGCGCAGCCGCCCGGCGCGGTCGATCAGCACCAGCGAGGGCGTGCCTTGCAGACCCCAGGCCGCCATCGTGCGTGGCAGCGAACCGGGGCCGGGCGCATCCACCCCCACGGGAAAGCGGATGCGCCATTCATGCAGAAACGCCCGAAGCTGCTCGGGCCCCTGCGCGGCGTGATGCTCGAACACGCAATGCAGCCCGATCACCGTGACATCGCCACCAAAGGTCTCGGCCACCCGTTGCGCCTGAGGCAGACCGTGCAGCACGCAGCCCGGGCAGAGCATCTGAAAGGCCTCGACCGCCACCACCCGCCCACCGAGCGCCGCGAGCGACAGCGGTTCGGCGGTGTTGAACCACGGCGAACAGTCGAGCGGCGGGGCGGGTGGTGAGGTCTCGGTCATGGATCAGTCCCGCAGGCTGGAAAAGACAAAGCCGGTGTTCTCCACCGCCGTGTGACAGGCATAGCACGCCTCGCCCGCCGCCGCGCCCACCACGGGACGCTCCGGGTCTCCCCCGGCCCAGCCCTCGAAACCCCAGCCGCCGGTCGCGGCATAGGCGGCGCTGTCCTTCACCATGACGCCCAGAACCTTGCGCGTGCCCTCGCTCAGCGCACCCTCGGCGCGCACCGTCTCCAGAAGGTCGAAGACAATGACCGCACCATCAGGAAATTGCCCGCTGCGATAGCCCTGCAGCGCGAGATCATTGGCATAGAGGTGATGAATTCCGCCAAAGCTGTCGTAGAGCGGGTGCACGTCCTCGATCACCATGCTCTTGACATGAGTCCAGTTGCGGTAGCCCTCGGGATAGGGCACGTCGGCCGGATCGGCCAGAGCGGCGCCACCCGTCAAGGTGAGAGCCAGCACAATGCTATGGCGGAAAAAGTCTTGTCGTGTCATCATAACGTGCTTCCTTTTCGTCGCATGAGAGGGTTGCATCAAAGGGCATCCGGACCGTTACCGCGGCCCTGATGCCCGACTCAGGCCATGGCGGCAAAGCGCGCCCAAGTGGTGCGCGCCTCCTCCTCCGTGGCCTCCGCGTGGTCGCCGCAGTCGATGCGCAACAGCCCATCGCCAAAGGCGGCATCCACGAAGCCGCAATGATGCGGCGCTGCCGCATCTTCATGGACATACGGCCGGAAATGGCGGCAGGTCACGCACATCCGCTCAACCGGGATGGCCCCCGCCCGCTGCAATCCCCGGATCACGCCAGAGAGGGCCCGCAGCATCGCGCCGCGTTCAGCCACCGGCAACCGCTCGAGCGCCTCGCTCAGCGCTGCGGGCGTCTCGTCCAGCGCGCGGGCCTCAGCTGCCCCCACAGACGTGAGACAGACCTGACGCGCGCGCGCATCCGCCGGATCGGCGGACCGCAGCGCCAACCCCTTCGCCACCAGCGCCGCCAGGGCATCCGACAATGTGGGCTGCGTCACCCCCAGCGTCCCGGCCAGCGCCCCCACCCGCGCCGGGCCATGGCGGGCCAGCGCATGCAGGATCGCCACCTGAGTGGCCGTCAACCCGCGCAGACCCGCCTGCCGCCAGATCGCGGCCCTTTGCAGCGTGGCAAGGCGGGCCATGGCAAAGGCGATCTGTGCGGTGGGCTCTGACATGATGATACCTCTTTCGGATTAATTACATAGGATTCCTATCTATTGTCAAGCCCAGGTCGGAGCGCAAAACCCGATCAAAGCGGCGCATTTGAGGGGTGTCATTCGCGCGTTGCAGGCCTAAATAAACCTAGCATCACGCAAGGGAACGCGCTTTGCAGATTCGTTTCGATCATGGACCGACCGGCGCGGCTTGCACTTTTTCGCTGCCGACGCAACTGATCGTGGCTGAAACGCCGCAGGACGTGCCCGCCGCCCTTGCCGCGCTCGACGCGGCGCAGGCGCAAGGCGCTTGGCTCGCGGGGTTCGCCAGTTACGAGCTTGGCCATGCGTTCGAGCCGCGCCTTGCTCCCTTGATGCCCTCACCGCGCCGCCTGCCGCTCCTCCAGTTTGGCCTCTATGACGCGCCCTTGCCTGCGCCCGCCCTGCCCGCCACGCCCGCCACGCTGAGAGAGATGACACCCGCCTGGGACGAGGCCCGCTATGCCCGCGCCTTTGCCGCCGTGCATGACCTGATCGGCGCGGGCGACATCTATCAGGCCAACCTGACCTTTCCCCTGACGATGACCGTCACCGGCAGCGCGCAAGCGCTCTATGCCGCGCTGGCCTGCATTCAGCCGGTGAGTCATGGCGCGCTGATCGAGGCAGAGGGCCTGCCCGCGATCCTGTCGCGCTCGCCCGAGCTGTTCTTTCGCACCGATGCCGAGGGGCGGATCGAGACCCGGCCCATGAAGGGCACCCAGCCGCGCGCGACGGATGCCGCCGAGGATGCCCGGCGCCGCTGTTTTCTTCAGTCGGACGCCAAGAACCGCGCCGAGAACCTGATGATCGTCGATCTCCTGCGCAACGATATCAGCCGGGTCAGCCTGCCGGGATCGGTGCGAGTGCCCGACCTCTTTTCGGTTGAGACCTACGAGACGGTGCATCAGATGACTTCGCGCATCACCGCGCAGCTCAGACCCGGCACGACGCTGTCGGAGATCCTGCGCGCGCTTTTCCCCTGCGGCTCGATCACCGGCGCCCCCAAGATCCGCGCGATGGAGATCCTCGCGCAGGTCGAACGCAGCCCACGCGAGATCTATTGCGGTGCCATCGGCTGGGCCGCGCCGGATGGGCGCGCCGAATTCAACGTGGCAATCCGCACCCTGATGCTCGAGGAGGGCCGCGCCACGCTCAACGTAGGCGGCGGGGTGGTCCATGACAGCACGGCCCCAGGCGAATACGAAGAAGCCCTGTGGAAGGCGCGCTTCGCCCTCGCGCTCTGCCCCGCCTGCGCCTGATGCGCGCTCATTCGGCGGCGTGACGCAAACCGCCTTCTTCCGTGCAATAGAGATAATCGCGCGTCAGGGGTATAGCATCCTGTTTCGGCGTCAGCTGGAACTGGAACACCACCTGATTGTTGAGCCGAAAGGTCAGTTCGCTGGCAATGAGATAATAGCGCCACATGCGGCAGAACCGGTCATCGTAAAGCGCGCGCACCTTGTCGATATTGGCCTCGAACCGCTCCCGCCAATGGCGCAGCGTCTCGGCATAATGCAGCCGCCAGACCTCGACATCCGTGGTAACGAGACCACGCCGCTCGATTGCCGCCACGGCCTCTGACATCGCCGGGCAATAGCCGCCGGGAAATATGTATTTCAGGATCCACGGACTCGTCGCCGATGGGGGGGCAGCCCGCCCGATGGTGTGAATGAGCGCGATGCCGTCAGGGGCCAGCAGCCGCTGAACACTCTTGAAGTAAGTGTCGTAATGGGGCACGCCGACATGCTCGAACATGCCGACCGACACGATGCGGTCGAACTGCCCCGTCACATCGCGATAATCCAACAGGAGAAATCGCACCTTCTCCTTCAGCCCCGCCGCCTCGGCGCGCTGATTGGCAACCTTGTGCTGTTCCTGCGAGAGCGTGATACCCGTCACCTGCGCGCCAAAATCCCGCGCGAGCGTCAACCCCATGCCGCCCCAGCCGCAACCGATATCGAGCACCCGCATCCCAGGCCGGATCAGCAACTTGGCCGCAATATGGGCCTTCTTGGCGGCCTGCGCCTCTTCCAGCGTCATGCCCGGGTCGCGAAAATAGGCGCAGGAATATTGCCGGTCAGAATCGAGGAAAAGATCATAGAGCTCGCCCGAGAGGTCGTAGTGATGGGCCACATTGGCCCGCGAACGCACCACCGGGTTGAACTGATCCCATCGCCGCTTGAGCAGACGCAGTGTTTCCAGCGGGCGACGAAACCAGGGCTGCCCCTGAGCGGCGATATTGACCATTGCAAGACTGAGAAAACCGTAGACATCATCGCGGTCAATGGTCAGCGTGCCGTCCATATAGCCCTCGCCCACCGCCAGTTCGGGAGAGATCACGATCCGGCGCGGCAGCGTCGTGTCACTGAGCGCAATCGCCACGTTCGGTGTGCCTGCCCCATAGGTCCGTGTGATCCCGTCGGGAAAGGTGACGTTCAGTCGCCCGCGTCTGAAGAGATGGGTCAACAACCCGTCCAGAGCCTTGGTCCACATATCTTTACCCCCTTGTCGTACACCTAGATCGGTGCCTTTCAACGGTGCGCGAAACCTGCCTCTGGCCTGACCATGACAAGCCAGACTGCTCTCGTGTCTTGCATTCTGACCCAAAAGCCCCTTGCTGTAAACGGATTTGGCCCGTCCGCCCTCCCGCGCCCTTGACTTTGCCGCCCCGCCAAGGTGTATCGGCCCGGACTCGTTCCACCACCCAAGACCCGGCCCCGGAGAGCACATCATGCACGCATATCGCAGCCACACCTGCGCCGATCTCGACAAATCCCATGTCGGTCAGAAGATCCGCCTTGCCGGTTGGGTGCATCGGATGCGCGATCATGGCGGGGTGTTGTTCATCGACCTGCGCGATCACTATGGCGTGACGCAGCTGATCTGCGATGCCGACAGCCCGGTCTTTGCCGCCGTAGAGCGGCTGCGCAGCGAGACCTGCATCCGAATCGACGGCACGGTCAAGGCGCGCGACGCAGGGCTGGTCAACCCCAAGCTCTCCACCGGCGCGATCGAGGTCTATATCCGCGACATGGAGGTTCTGGGCGCTGCGGGTGAATTGCCGCTTCAGGTGTTTGGCGATCAGGAATATCCCGAGGAGACGCGCCTGCGCTACCGCTATCTCGACCTGCGCCGCGAGGTGATGCAGCGCAACATGGTGCTGCGCTCGGACGTCGTGGCCGCGATCCGGCGGCGGATGTGGGACAAGGGCTTTCGCGAATTCCAGACCCCCATCATCACCGCCTCCTCCCCCGAGGGCGCGCGCGATTTTCTCGTGCCGTCACGCCTGCATCCGGGCAAGTTCTACGCCCTGCCGCAGGCCCCCCAGCAGTTCAAGCAACTGATCATGGTCTCGGGATTTGACCGGTATTTCCAGATTGCGCCGTGCTTTCGCGACGAGGACCCGCGCGCCGACCGCTCGCCCACCGATTTCTACCAGCTCGACATGGAAATGTCCTTTGTCACGCAACAGGACGTGTTCGACACGGTGGCTCCGGTGATCGCGGGTGTGTTTCAGGAGTTCGGCGGCGGCAAGACGGTCGATGCGCCCGAGGCCTGGCCGCAGATCTCCTACGCGGACTCCGCGCTCTGGTATGGCACCGACAAGCCCGACCTGCGCAACCCGATCCGGATGCAGGATGTGAGCGAGCATTTCCGCGGATCGGGCTTTGCCATCTTCGCGAAACTGCTGGAACAGGACGGCACCCAGATCCGCGCCATTCCCGCCCCCGCGGGCGGCAGCCGCAAGTTCTGCGACCGCATGAACGCCTTTGCCCAGAAAGAGGGCCTGCCGGGGATGGGATATATCTTCTGGCGGGAACGCTCGGAAGGTTTCTCGATCGAACGGATAAAAGAAACTCTCACTGAAATCCTTACAGCTAAGTCGAAAGAGGAAGCTGAAGAGATCATCAAGCGGGATCAATCGCCGTCGGCTGAAGCCCTCGAAGCCGTGAAGCTGAGGATCATCGATGCGGTGCTAGCCAATGACATTGAGCAAGCAACGTTTTTGAGGGACGCCCACTTTTCGGATCTCGAAGCCGCAGGCCCCCTCGCCAAGAACATCGGCCCCGAACGCACCGAGGCGATCCGCCAGCAGCTTGGCCTTGGCGTAGGCGATGCCGCCTTCTTCCTCGGTGGCAAACCCCAGGCCTTCGAGCGCGTGGCGGGCAAGGCGCGCACGGTCATTGGCGAGGAATTGGGCCTGACGGACGAAAACCGCTTCGCCTTTGCGTGGATCGTCGATTTCCCGATGTATGAAAAGGACGAGACCACCGGCAAGGTCGATTTCTCCCACAACCCGTTTTCCATGCCGCAAGGCGGGCGCGCGGCCCTCGACGGCGATCCGCTCACCGTGCTGGGCTACCAGTATGACCTCGCCTGCAACGGCTACGAGTTGGTCTCGGGCGCCATCCGCAACCACAAGCCCGAGATCATGTTCAAGGCCTTCGAACTGGCCGGCTATGGCGAAGACGAGGTGCGCAAGCGCTTCGGCGGCATGGTCGGCGCCTTCCAGTATGGCGCGCCCCCGCACGGCGGCTGTGCGGCGGGCATCGACCGCATCGTGATGCTGCTCGCGGGCACCTCGAACATCCGCGAGGTCATCATGTTCCCGATGAACCAGCGCGCCGAAGACCTGATGATGAACGCCCCCTCCGACCCGACCAGCGATCAACTGATGGAACTGGGGTTAAGGGTCATCCCGCAGGAGTGAGACCCCCATGCCCATGGATCGCCCCCTCGGGGAGAAACTGACGCACTGGACGCCCCCACCCCCGCCAGACGGGTCGCCCATTGTCGGGCGATACGCCCGGCTCGACCGGCTCGAGGCCGACCGGCACACCGCAGCACTCTTTGCCGCCTACAGTGCCGATCCTGCCGTCTGGGATTATCTGCCCTACGGACCCTTCGCCTCCGTCGCCGATCATCACGCCTGGATAAGGCAGGCCACGAACGGAAATGATCCGCTTTTCTATGCGATCACCGATCTCGATACCGGGCAGGTCGGCGGCGTGGCCAGCTATCTGCGGATCACGCCCGGATCAGGCAGCATCGAGGTGGGCCATATCAATCTCGCGCCTGCCCTCCAGCGCCGCCGCGCCGCGACCGAGGCGATTTACCTGATGATGCAATGGGCATTTCAGGCGGGCTATCGGCGCTTCGAGTGGAAATGCGACGCCCTCAACAGGCCCTCGCGCCGCGCGGCGCAGCGTCTGGGCCTGAGCTATGAAGGCGTGTTCCGGCAGGCCACCGTGGTCAAGGGACGCAATCGCGACACCGCCTGGTTCGCCGCTATCGACGCCGAATGGCCTGCCCTGCGCGCAGCCTTCGACCGCTGGCTCGCTACGGAAAATTTCGACGCCACGGGTCGGCAGCGCGAAGGCCTCAGCGATCTCACCCGCCCGCTGCGCGCGGCCTCGGACCCGGCTCTGGCCTAGATCGCCACCCGCTCCGCAAGCCGCGCCGCGATCAGCCCGCGCATCCGCGCAATGCCGGTCTCGATCCCCTGCCGGGTGAGGCCCGCCGCCGCCTCTGCCAGCACGCCATCCCCCGCCGAAGACGCCACGCCGTCCAGGAACTGCGCCACATAGGCCAGCACCGGGGCCTCGGGGACCCTCTCCAGCAAGCTCAGCACATGATCAAGATCGTCCCGATAGGCCAGTGGGTCAGGGCGGATCACCTCATTGCTGACGCTGTAGGGCCCGGTCGGGCAGCGATCTGGCGGCAGATGGTGCAGCACCGCCTGCTGGAATGCGCCGAGGCTTGCCACCGGCTTGGCCAGGAACCCGTCCGCCCCCGCGTCAAGCGCCGCAGCCTCCGCCGCCGGATCGCCGCTGATCGCCAGAATGACCCCGACGCGCGGTCGCGCCTGATCAAGATCGGCTATCAGATCCAGCCCCGATCCATCCGGCAGGCCCAGATCGATGATCGCCACCGAGGGGCGATAGACCTGCAAATGTCGCCGCGCCGAGGCGAGACAATCGGCGCGCCGGATCCGCGCCCCGCTGCGCAGACACATCAGGCGCAGCGCCTCGGAGGCGTAGCGGCTATCCTCGACCGCCAGCACGGTCATCCCGAGCAAGGGACGCTGGACACTGGGCGCACGCAGCGGTGCAAGACTGTTTCCATCACTCATGGCGCTGATCCTTCCAATGATCCTCACGGCAACAGCATGGCCCGCATTTGGTGAACGCGCGGTTAATGCGCGGGTTGCGTCCCCCTGTCGCTTGCCAGATCCGCCCATCATCCCCATAAGAGGCCCAGACCAGCGAAAGGACCGCCCCATGATCGGACGTCTCAATCATGTTGCCATCGCCGTGCCCGACCTGACCGCCGCCGCTGAGCAGTATCGCACCGCCTTGGGCGCCAAGGTCGGTGCGCCACAGGACGAACCCGATCACGGTGTCACCGTGATCTTCATCGAACTGCCCAACACCAAGATCGAACTGCTCTATCCCATGGGCGAAAACAGCCCCATTCAGGGCTTTCTCGACAAGAACCCGGCAGGCGGCATCCATCACATCTGCTACGAGGTCGAGGACATCCTCGCCGCGCGCGATCACCTCAGATCCACCGGCGCGCGGGTGCTGGGCACGGGCGAGCCCAAGATCGGCGCGCATGGCAAGCCGGTGCTCTTCCTGCATCCCAAGGATTTCAACGGCTGCCTCGTGGAACTGGAACAGGTCTGATGGGTATCACCTCTGCCATCGTGCTCTTTGCGGTGATCTGGTTCATGGTGTTTTTCATCGCCCTGCCGATTCGGATCGAAACGCAGGGTGATCTGGGCAAGGTCACACCCGGCACCCATGCCGGATCGCCCGAGCATCATCACCTGAAGAAAAAGGCCTGGATCACCACCGGCATCGCCGTGGTCCTGTGGATCGTCATCGCGGGCGTGATCCTGTCTGGGGCCGTCACCATCCGCGATCTCGACATGTTCAACCGGATGGGTCCGGCCGCGCCTGAATAGCGTGGTAGAGATGGGTAAAGGTGGCCGCCCCCAGAATCGGGATGAGCAGGTTCACCAGCGGCACCGAGAGCGGCATCGCCATCAGCACCCCCGCCGCCCAGATGGTCCACCTGTGCCTGCGGCGCAGCGCGCGCGCCCCCTCGCGCCCGACCCGGCGCATCGCGGCCAACTGGAAATATTCCATGCCCAGCAGATAGCCGTTGAGCCCCCAGAAGATGAAGAGCGCGAAGGGCGTGAAAACCGCATAGAGCGCGAGCGCCACGATATTGGCGACGATCAGGATCCCGAGGAAATTCACCGTATCCTTGAGCGCCTCGCCAAAGGGAACGGGCCGCGCGGGCGAAAGGCCGGGATAGTGGCGCTCCTCCACCGCCTCGGCCACCGTGTCGAGAAACATCGAGGTGATGGCAGAGGCCACCGGCACCATCAGAAACACCGACAGCACGAGCATCAGCAGGAATGATCCGGCGCCCAGGAGATCGCCCACCCATGTCACCTCGCCGATGAGCGGCAGCGTGGTCGTGTCACCGACCGTCACCTGAATCACCCAGAGCACCGCTGCATAGGCCGCCACCAGCAGTGCCAGCGTCAGCCCGACGCCAAACAGCAAGACCCGGCGAAACCGCGGATCGCCGATCTGACCCACTGCCTTGAGAAAACTCGCAAAGATCATTGCGACATCCAGGTCGTGAGCGCCTCGGGATCCGGGCGCGGACGCTCGGGTGGCACGACAGTTCTGCTGCCGATATGAATGAACCCGGCGATCCGCTCATGGCCTGCGAGGCCAAGCGCGGTCTCGACGAAATCCCGGTCACAGCTGGCCCATCCGGTCAGCCAGTTGCCCCCCCATCCGGCGGCCAGCGCGGCGTTGAGCAGGCCCAGACAGACGCAGGCCACCGAATAGGTCTGCTCGAGGACGGGGATCTTCTCCGACGGCTTCGGGCTCTCGATCACCGCCACGGCAAGATGGCCATCGGCGAATTGCGACACCTGCTTGGCGATCTCCTCAGGCGCCCGGCCAAGCCGCGCGCCCACCTCCGGCACCAAACCCGCCAGCCGCAGGAGCGCGCCGCGTTCCAGCACGATCAGCCGCCACGGCTCCAGCTTGCCATGATCTGGCGTGCGCAAGGCGGCTGTGAGCAAGGGCCGCAGCGCCGCGCGGTCCGGCACGGGCAGGCTCAGCGTCCGTGCCGGGCACGACCGGCGGGTTTGCAGGAACTCAAGCGCGTCAAGGTTGGCAAGGTTGGATTGGGGCATGATGTGCTTTCAGATCAGGGATAGGCTACATGTCGGCAAAGCCGCGCGCGCGGTCAAGTCCCTGCGGCGTCGAAACCTCTTGGCGCAGGCCCCCGGCACGGTTAGCACAGGCCATGGACATCCCCGATCTCAGCCACTTGGCCCAGTCCGGCACCCGGATCAGCCTGCGCGTCACGCCCAAGGCCTCGCGCAACCGGATCCTGCGCGAGGGCGACGCCTTGCGCGTCTATGTCACCTGCATCCCCGAAGACGGCAAGGCCAATGCCGCCGTGCAGAAACTGCTCGCCAAGGCGCTCGGCCTGCCCAAATCCCGGCTGACCCTGATCCACGGGCACACCGCGCGCGACAAGGTGTTCGAAGTCTCCTAAGCCACCCCCGCCCGCAGCGCGTCATGGATATGCACCAGACCGCGCAGCATCCCGCCCTCGTCCACCGCAAAGAGCGCACTGATCTTGTGGGCGTTCATTACCCCCAGCGCCTCGGACAAAAGCGCCTCGGGCGCGATGCTGAGCGGGTTGCGGGTGGCGACCTCACCGGCGGTCCGCGCCATCAGATCCGCCAGATTGCGCCGCAGGTCGCCATCGGTGATCACGCCGATCAGCCGCCCGCCCTCGACCAGCGCCGCCACGCCAAAGCCCTTGGCCGTCATCTCGAGCAATGTCTCGCCCATCGGCGTCGATTCCGTGACAATGGGCAGCGCCTCACCCGCATGCATCACCGAGGACACCCGCAAGAGTTGAGCCCCCAGCGTGCCGCCCGGATGAAAGGCCAGAAAATTCTCTCGCTCGAATCCGCGCAGCCGCATCATCGCCACCGCGAGTGCATCGCCCAACGCCAGCGTGCAAGTCGTGCTCGTGGTCGGTGCCATGCCGATGGCGCAGGCCTCCGGCGCGTCGGGCAATTGCAGAAGGAAGTCCGCCTGCTGTCCCAGCGTGCTGCTGGCCCTCTTGGTGATGGCGACGAGCGGAATGGCAAACCGCCTGCTATGCGCGATGATATCCGCCAATTCGCGCGTCTCGCCGGAATTGGAGATCAGGATCACCGCATCGGCCTTCGTGATCATGCCCAGATCGCCATGGCTCGCCTCGCCGGGATGGACATATTGCGCGGGCGTGCCGGTGCTCGCCATGGTGGCGGCAATCTTGGCGGCAATATGCCCCGACTTGCCCATGCCCGACACGATCACCCGGCCCGTGACCTGCAACAACCGCGAGATCACGGCATCGAAATCCTCGGACAGCGCTGCCGTCATCGCCCCGAGCGCCTCGGCCTCGATGCGGATGACCTCGCGGGCAATCTCGCGCGGCGTCTCTCGTGCTGGCATGACCGGACCCTCCCATTGTGCGCGTCTCATAGCGCGCCGCGCGCGCGGGGCCAAGCCCCCCGCACCGCGCCATCCCAAAGCACGTCAGAACGCCAGTCCACCGCCTGCTTCACTGTTCCGAAAATACTCAAGGGGGGGCGGGGGACAGCGTCCCCCGTCGCTTGATTTTGCCTCTGGTCAGTCCACGCGCGGCACCCTAACGTCGCCGCCATGACCGACGATACCGCCATCCTCGACAGCCGCTATGCCTGGACGCGCCTTGCGCTCTCGCTCCTCATCGCCACGGTGGGCGGGGCAGGGATCTGGTCGATCGTCGTCGTCATGCCTGCCATTCAGGCCGATTTCGGGGTGGCGCGCGGCGATGTCTCGTTGCCCTATACGCTCACCATGCTGGGATTTGCGCTCGGCAATCTGGCGATCGGACGGATCGTCGACCGCTTCGGCATCACCCTGTCACTGATCGGCTCGGCGCTGCTGATTGCCGCCGCCACGGGCCTCGCGGCGCTCAGCCCCTCGGTGCAGGTGCTCAGTGGATTGCAATTCATCATCGGCTTCGGCAGCGCGGTCGGCTTCGGCCCGCTGATCGCCGATGTCTCGCTCTGGTTTCTGCGGCGGCGCGGTATCGCGGTGGCGATCGCGGCAAGCGGCAACTACCTTGCCGGGGCGATCTGGCCGATGATCCTTGCCGGGGTGCTCGCCGGTCAGGGCTGGCGGGCGGTCTATCTGGTGCTGGCCGGGGCGACGCTCGTCGTGGTCATTCCCCTGGCCCTCTGCCTGCGCCGCCGCGTGCCGCTTGTGGCGCGCGCCCATGCCGATACGCTCTCCTCTGCCCGCGCCCGCGCCACCGGTCTGTCGCCGCGCAGCCTGATGCTGCTTCTGGGCCTTGCCGGGGTGGCCTGCTGCGTCGCCATGTCGATGCCGCAGGTTCATATCGTGAGCTACTGCGTCGATCTCGGCTATGGCCCGGCCGTCGGCGCGCAGATGCTCTCGCTCATGCTTCTGGGCGGCGTCGCCTCGCGCCTGGCCTCGGGGGCGCTGGCCGACTGGCTGGGCGGGGTGCGCACGGTGCTGATCGGCTCGGGCCTGCAATGCCTCGCGCTCTTTCTCTACCTGCCCTCGGACGGGCTGACCTCGCTCTATGTCGTGAGCCTCGTCTTTGGCCTGGCCCAGGGCGGGATCGTTCCCGGCTATGCGGTCATCGTGCGCGAATACATGCCCAGCGACGAGGCCGGTCGCCGCGTGGGTTTCGTGCTCATGGGCACCATCCTCGGCATGGCCCTCGGCGGCTGGATGTCGGGCTGGATCTACGACCTGACCGGTAGCTATCGGATGGCATTCCTCAACGGCATCGCGTGGAACCTCCTCAATCTCGGAATCATCGTCCTGATCCTGACGCGCACGCGCACACGCGGCCCGGCTCCGCTGCCCGCCTGAGACGTTTAAACCTGTTGAGAACCGGCATCCTGCGGAGGTCCTGCCATGCGATGAACGCGGGGGCGGGTTGCAAATTCCGCATGTGTTTTCCATCACCGACCCCTTGCGCGCGAGCCAAAAACCAATATGTGCTGGCCGTGGCCGGGGGATCCGGCGCGGACCGGACCCTGAGACGCTGGAGATTGTCATGACCCGTGATGAATTCAACCGCGAACTGCGTGCGCATAGCGCCTCTTGGCAGGCCGTTGTGGTCGTCTACGGCCTGATTGTCGGCACTATGGTGCTGTCGGCGATGGCAATTCTCTGAGGGCGCGGCACGTCAATCCAGCCCGGATGTGAGAAGAGCCAGGCGAGTCCCAATCTAGACCCGCTCTATCAGGCCCCGGTGCCGCTGACCCTCGGATCATCCGTCGCGATCCGCGCAGAGGCAGCATCTCCCACATTGTCGATCCCGCGCTCCTCCAGAAGCGTGGTCAGCCAGTCGGGGTCCATCTCCGGCACGGAACTCAACAGAAGATCCGTATAGGGATGATGCGGCGGCTGGAACATCTCGTCCTTCGGCCCCTGCTCGATCACCTTGCCATGCTGCATCACCACCACCTCATCGGCGATCGAGCGCACGGTCGCCAGATCATGCGTGATGAACATATAGGCAAGGTTCATCTCGTTCTGCAGCCGGTCCAGCAGCCGCAGGATCCCCTCGGCCACCAGTTGATCCAGCGCCGAGGTCACCTCGTCGCACACGATGAACGTCGGATTGGCCGCCAGCGCCCGGGCAATGCCGATGCGCTGCTTCTGGCCGCCTGACAATTCCGGCGGATAGCGGTTGTAATAGAGGGCCGGCTCAAGCTCGATGAGATCGAGCAACTCGTCCACCCGGTTCTTGAGCGCGACCCCCTTGAGCCCCGAATAGAATGCCGCCGGACGCCCGATGATCTCGGAAATCCGCACCTTGGGATTGAGCGCGGTATCGGCCATCTGATAGATCATCTGGCATTGCCGCAACTGATCCTTGGTGCGGTCCCGGTAATCCGCCGGAAACGGCTTCCCCTTGAACAACACTTCGCCCTTCGAGGGCGGCAGCAGGCCGGTGATCACCCGCGCGGTGGTGGATTTGCCGGACCCCGATTCGCCGACCACCGCCACCGTCATCCCCTCATAGATGTCGAAACTCACATCATCGAGCACCTTGGCGCCGCCGGTATAGGCCGCATCCACGTTGCGCACCGAAATCAGCGGCACGCCATCCTTGGGCCGATGGCGTTGCGGGCTCTCGAAACTGCGCACGGCCCAGAGCGATTTGGTATAATCCTCCTTGGGATGTTCGAGCATTTCGCGCGTCGTGGCCTCCTCGACCTCCTCGCCCTTCAGCAGCACCTTGATCGTGTCGGCCATCTGCGCCACCACGGCCAGATCATGGGTGATGTAGATCGCCGCCGTGTTGAACTGATCCACGATATCGCGGATCGCGGCCAGAACCTCGATCTGCGTGGTCACGTCAAGCGCCGTCGTCGGCTCGTCAAAGATGATGAGATCGGGACGACACGACATCGCCATCGCCGTCATCGCCCGCTGCAACTGCCCGCCCGAAACCTGATGCGGATAGCGAAAACCGATCTCCTTGGGGTTGGGCAACCGCAGGCGCTCGTAGAGCATCATCGCATCCTCCTGCGCCTCCAGCCGCTTTTTCAGCCGGTATTGCAGCGGCGCCTCGGTGTGCTGGTCGATGATCTTGTGCGCCGGGTTGAACGAGGCGGCGGCCGATTGCGCCACATAGGCGATGCGCGATCCCCTGAGCGCGCGTCGCTCGGCCTCGGTCGCCGTGGTCAATTCCATCCCGTCGAACTCGATCACGCTGTCCACGATGCGCGTGCCGTCGCGGGCATAGCCCATGCAGGCCGCCCCGATGGTGGACTTGCCCGCGCCAGATTCGCCGATCAGCCCCATCACCTCGCCGCGATGCAGGGTCAGATCGACCCCCTTGATGATGTCGATCCAGGATTCGTTCGAGTAACCCTGAATCTTCAGGTTGCGGATTTTCAGCAGAACATCTTTCTTCTTGGTCATGGGGTTACACCTTCAGGCCAGAGGAACGGTAGAGCATCCAGTCCACCACGAAATTGACCGCGACGGTCAACAGCGCAATGGCCGCCGCAGGAATGAGCGGCGTGATGTCCCCGAATGAAATCAGCGTCGCATTCTCACGCACCATCGACCCCCAGTCGGCGGTCGGCGGCTGAATGCCAAGGCCAAGGAAACTGAGCCCGGCAATCAGAAGGAACACGAAACAGAATTCCAGCCCGAACTCGGCCACCAGAGGCGCGGTCGAATTGGGCAGGATCTCGCGCCGGATCAGATACCACGTCCGCTCGCCGCGCAGCTTGGCCGCTTCGATGTAATCCATCACCACGACGTTGCCCGCCACCGCCCGCGTCAGACGAAACACGCGCGGGCTGTAGATCACGGCGACGACCAGAATGAGGATGATCTCGGACGGGTTGAAGAGGATGAGCATCGCCCCGGCAAAGACCGCCGAAACCCCCGCCAGAACCGCAAGCCCGATCACCCAGCCCATCACGCTGCGCTCCGAAACCGCCGAGACCACCAGCAACCCGGTCACCATGGCAAAACCCGTGAGCAGCCAGAAACTCGTGGTGTCATTCGCCAGTTCGCCACCAAAGATCGACAGCATCAACAGCGCAAAGATCAGCGACGGGATCGACATGATCACATCCGATGTGCGCGCGATGACTTGATCGAACCAGCCGCCGCTCGTTGCTGCCAGCAACCCCGCAAGCGCGCCCAGCGTAAAGGCCAGCACCGTGCCCGCAAGCGCCAGCGCCACCGTGTTGCGCGCGCCGAATACCAGTCGGCTGAACATGTCGCGGCCCAGCTGATCGGCACCCAGCAGCATGTTCTCATCCGCCGGCGCAAAGGCCGAAGAGATCACCTCCGCCTCGCCAAAGGGCGCGATGAAGGGTGCAAAGATCCCGGCAATCGCGACCGTAAAGATCACGAACATCCCGAAGGCCGCCGTAAGCGGCGCGGTGCGCAACTCCTTGGCCATGTTCCTCGGGGCGATCATGATCAGGAATTCGCGGAACGCGTAGGACACCATCGCCGACAGCCCCAGCAGCCCCGCCGAGATCGCCACGATCCTGAGCGCGGCAACCCCGCCGATGATCCCCAGGATGAAAGAGACCAGCGTCAGCGAAAACAGCAGCAGAAACGCCGACCGCTTCTTGTAGTAAGCCGCAAGGCAGGAGGCGCCGAGAAGCAGCGTATAGTAGAGAATGACAAAAACGCTCATGTCCGCGTCCCCTTATTTCGGATGCCGCAGACGCGGATTGGTCAGGATAGATCCCACATCCGCCGCCAGATTGAGCAGGATGAAGGTCGCGGCAAAGATCAGGCAGCAGGCTTGCACCACCGGGAAATCGCGCTTCGAGACCGCGTCGACCAGCGCCTGTCCGATACCCGGATAGACGAACACCACCTCGACCAGCACCACACCGGTGATGAGATAGGCCAGGTTGAGCGCCACCACGTTGATGATCGGCGCCCAGGCATTGGGCAAGGCATGCTTGACGATCACCTTCCACGGCGGCGTGCCCTTGAGCCGAGCCATCTCGATGTAGGGGCTGGCCAGCAGGTTGATGATCGCCGCCCGCGTCATCCGCATCATATGCGCTGTCACCACCAGCACCAGCGTGAGCGCAGGCAGAAAGGTGCGGTTCAGCAACTCGCCAAAGCTCATGTCGCTGCTGAGGCTGGCAATCGCCGGGAACATGCCCCATTTCACCGAGAAATAGAGGATCAGGATATAGCCCAGAAAGAACTCGGGGCTGGAAATCGAGGTGAGCGTCGCCACATTCGCCACCCGGTCAAAGATCGAGTTGCGCGCAAGCGCCACCAGAACCCCGAGGACGATAGACACCGGCACCGCGATCACCGCTGCATAGGCAGCCAGAAAGAGGGTGTTGGCAAAACGCTCGCTGATCGTGTCCGCCACGCTCGCTCCGGTGACGATCGAATTTCCGAAATCGAACACCACCGCGCCCCTGAGCCAGTTGAGGTAGCGGATGATCGCCGGCTGATCGAGGCCCATCTCCTTGCGCAGCGCGGCGAGGTTCTCGGGCGTCGCGCCCTGACCCAGCACCGCCTGCGCGATATCGCCGGGCAAAAGCTCGACCATGAAAAATATGATGACCGAGATGACCAGTAGAATGATCAGCCCCAGTCCGAGCCGTTTTGCAACGAGCCCAAGAATATCCCCCATCTTTCCCTCTCCCTGTTTCGCCTGCCACCTTGTTCCGGCGGGTCTTTTGACTCAGGCTAACAGTATTTTACGGTCCCGGTAGTGTTTTTTTTCTGTTTCCGCCACGCAAGGGCCGCGTGAGCCGGGCGAAGGGCCTTGCGACCCCTGCCAAGCACCGCAGGACTCGGACCCCGACGGGTGCCGCGTGGTTTGCAGATGCGCTCACGCAGAGAACCACCAGCGGCTGGCGGCACGCGCGCCGTCACAGCCCCAGCTGGCCGCGACATTCTCCGGGCGCTCCAGCCCCTTGCCCCGGGCATAGACCCAGTTGTTGAAGAATGGCAGCAGCGTGCCGCCGTCGTCGCGCATCAGCAGACACATCTCGCGATACATCTCGGCCCGCAAGGCCTGGTCCAGCTCCGCCTTGGCCTGCAACAGCAACTCGTTGAACCGCGCATTCTGCCAGCGGGTCTCGTTCCAGGCGGCGTCATCCTTGTAGGCCAGGGTGAACATCACATCTGGCGTCGGCCGCGCCCCCCAGGAAACCGCGCTGAACGGCTTCTTCAGCCAGACATCGGAGTAATAACCATCATTCGGCTCACGCACGACGCGGATGTTGATTCCCGCCGCCTTGGCCTGTTCGGCATAGAGCACACACATGTCGACCGCTCCGGTGTAAACGCTGTCGGCCACCGAGATATTGACGCTCAGACCTTCCTGCCCCGCCTCCTTGAGCAACGCCTTGGCCTGATCCGGATCATACGCGCGCTGCGGGATATCGTCGGGCCAATAGGGCTGCACCGGCGAAAGATGGAAATCATTGCCCTTGGTTGCGGCGCCAAACGCGATCTTCTCGATGATCTCGTCCCGATTCATCGCCAGTTTCAGCGCGGTGCGCACCCGCACATCGTCAAACGGTGCAGTATCGCAATGCATCGGCATGGTGATCGCCCCGCCCGAGGGAATATTGTCCACCGAGATGTTCGGATTACGCTGCAAGAGGGCCAGCGTCTTGAGCTCGATCAGCGACGCACAGTCGATATCCCCCGTCACCAGCGCGGTCTGGCGCGCATTCGGATCGTTGAGGACCAGCATCGTCACCTTGTCGAACCAGGCGCCATCCAGATGCCAGCCTTCGTGGCGGGTCAATTCCCAGCGGATTCCGAACTCGCCCGAGTCGATCTTGTAGGGACCGCTCCCGTCACCCGATTGCCAGTCGATCGTTCCATCGCCCTTCGAAGGACAGATCGCGAAATGGTAGTCGGTCATCAGCCAGGGCAGATCGGCATTGCCGCGCGCGAGACTGATCACAATCGTGTGATCGCCATCGGCGGTAATGTCCGTCACATCGGTCAACAGCGCCTTGGCCGCCGAGGTCGATCCCTCGCCGCGGTGATGATTGAGGCTGTCGATGACATCCTGCGACGTGACCGGCTTGCCGCTGTGAAACGAAGCGCCGGGATTGAGCTCGAACGTCCATTGCTTGGCATCCGGCGTCGCTTCCCAGCTCACCGCGAGATCCGGCCCGAGCGAATTGTCGGGCTCGATCAGCGTCAGATAGCTGCGGTGGGTATGCGCCAGAAAGATCATCTGCCGCGTCACATAGGTGCCCGGATCATGGGTATCCGAGGTGTTGCCATCATGCACGCCCCAGCGGAACGTGCCGCCGCGCGCCGCCGCGGCCTTGACGGAAGTGCCCCAGAGGCCGGTGGCCGCAGAGGCCGTGATCCCGGCGGCAGCGGCGAAATGCATGAAGGACCGGCGCGAGATATCCCCCCGGCGCGCGGCCTCTGCCAGCCTGTCCAGAAGGACCTGATCGGTTTTCTGTGTCATGAGATTCCCCTGTCTTGTGGTTGATCTGTCGTTGCAGCAGCCAGAGACCCATTGTTCTCGCATAGAGTGGTTCTCGCATAGAGCGAGACGGTCTGACGCGCGGTCAGGATACTTGAAAACGACATACTTCCATCAAACCACGAAAACGCCTGGTGTTCCACCCTCTGATCCAACAAAGACTCCAGCACCGCCAGAACCGTGTAAGATCAAGTATTTATGAACTTTTCAGGAGAGACGGCATCTTACGTCAAGGCCGACGCGCGCGCAGCTTGGAAAAAAACTCGTGTCGTTTTTTGAGCTCGCGCTCGAAACCACGCTCGACCGGCTGATAGAGAACCGGGCGCTTCATGCCCTCCGGGAAATAGTTCTGGCCGGAAAATCCGCCCTCGGCATCATGGTCATAGGCGTAACCCTCGCCGTATCCCTGCTCTTTCATCAACCGGGTGGGCGCGTTCAGGATATGTTTTGGTGGCGGCTCACTGCCCGTCCTCCTGGCCTCTCGCAAGGCCGCCTTGTAGGCGACATAACCGGCGTTCGATTTCGGCGCGAGCGCGAGATAAGTCACCGCCTGCGCCAGGGCCAACTCGCCTTCGGGACTGCCCAGCCGTTCGTAGATCTCCCAGGCGTGCAGGCACACCGTCTGAGCCTGTGGATCGGCGAGACCAATATCCTCGATCGCCATGCGGGTGATGCGCCGCGCGAGATAGCGCGGATCCTCTCCCCCCGTCAGCATCCGCGCCAGCCAGTAGAGTGCGGCGTCAGGATCAGACCCGCGCACCGATTTGTGCAGCGCGGAGATGAGGTTGTAATGCTCGTCACCGCTCTTGTCGTATTTCGCCGCCCGCTTCATCAGGCGGGTGGCGAGCGCCGCACTGTCCAGCTTGCCAGAGACCTTCCAGGCCGCCACCTGCTCGATCAGATTGAGGAGTGCGCGCCCGTCACCGTCAGCCATCTCCAGAAGCGCCTCTCGCGCCGGACCGTCAAGCGGCAGGGCACGGCCCAAGTCCCGCTCGGCGCGCTGCGCCAACCGTTCCAGATCGCCAAGGGTCAGACGGGTCAGCACCAGCACCTGCGCCCGGCTCAGCAGGGCGGCGTTCAATTCGAAGGATGGGTTCTCTGTCGTGGCCCCGACCAGCAGGATCGTGCCATCCTCCATATGAGGCAGGAATCCGTCCTGCTGCGCCTTGTTGAAACGATGGATCTCATCGACGAACAAGAGCGTCCCCTGCCCGTTGGCGCGCCGATGCTTGGCCTCCTCGAACACCCGACGCAACTCGGGAACACCGGTAAATATCGCGCTGATCTGCACAAAATGCAGGGCTGTCTCATCCGCCAGAAGCCGCGCAATGGTGGTCTTGCCCACGCCCGGCGGCCCCCAGAAGATCAGCGATGTGAGACTGCCAGAGGCCAGCATGACGCCAAGCGGCGCCTCCGGACCCAGCACCTGATCCTGACCGATCACCTCTGCCAGCGCGCGGGGACGCAATCGATCGGCCAGCGGGCGCGGGGCGGGCTTGGCCGGCGGCGTGGCGTCACTGTCAAAGAGATCCGCCATGATGCCTCAAACCCGCAGCCGCAACACGACGCGCTGCGCGCCACGCTGCACCTCGAGCGCAAGAGAGCGCCCGACCGCCTCCAGTGCTGCGGCGGCGCTGACACTGTCAGAAAACGAAATCCCGTTCAGGCCGCGCAGAATATCGCCAGCCTGCAATCCGGCCCGTGTGCCATAAGGGCCGGGATCCTCGACGATCACACCCTCGGCGGTCAACGGCAGACGATACTGATCGATCACCGCCGGATTGACGGTTGAGAGCACCATCTGCGGCAATGCCGCGCGCGGCCCGGTTTCCACCGTGGCACGCGGCGGATCTTCGAGGGCGACCATCATGGCCACCTCGATCTCGGCCATCACGCCATCCCGCAAGCGGGTGATCAAGGCGGTCCTGCCAATCCCGGCCAAAGTCATCCGATAGACCATCTCGGCGGGGCTGTTCACCGGCTGCCCATCGACGGCCGTGATCACGTCACCGGCCCGCACTGCCGCCGCAAAGCTGCTCTGCGGATGGACCTGCGAAATCACGATCCCGTCCGGGCGTGGCAGGCCCAGCCCCTCGGCCATGTCCGGCGTCACCGGTTGACCGCCGAGGCCGGCCCAGGGCCGTTCGAGTTTGGTCTTGCCCGCCTGCGCCTGCGCCACGACCTGAGCCACCAGCGCGGACGGGATTGCGAAACCGATCCCGTTCGAGCCACCCGAGCGCGACAGGATCGCGGTGTTGATGCCAATCAGATCGCCATTGACATCGACCAGCGCACCCCCCGAATTGCCCGGATTGATCGGCGCATCGGTCTGGATGAAATAGCCGCGCGCCGTGCCCATCGCCGTGCCCGACCGCGCCAGACCCGACACGATGCCGCTCGAGACGGTCTGACCCACGCCAAAGGGATTGCCGATCGCAAGAACCAGTTCGCCCACCTCCACGCTGTCGCTGTCGCGCAGACGCAGCGTGGGCAGATCCGGCGCGCCATCAAGCTGCAACACCGCCAGATCGGCCTCCTCATCCCCCAACAGAACCCGCGCGCCATATTCGCGCCGGTCGTTCAGAACCACGCGAATATCAGTCGCTTCGCCCACCACGTGATAATTGGACACCACAATCCCGTTCGAAGACAGGATCACCCCCGATCCGAGCGAGTTCTGCACCTGCGGCCGGCCGGCTCCGAATTCCTCGAAGAACCGGCCAAAGAACGGATCCCCCGCAAAGGGGCTGCGTCGCGCCGCGACCACGCGGCGGGCGTAGATGTTGACCACCGCAGGTGCCGCCTTGCGCACCACGGGCACAAACCCCAGCGAAATGTCGGCCGGGCTGACGGGAACGCGGGTCTCGGCCACAACCGGGCCCGCAAGCACAATCAGAAACATGCAGAGAATGCGGAACAATCAGACCTCCACGCCGCTCGACGGTCAGCGACAGGATATGCGGGCGGCCTGCGGCCAATGCAAGCCTGCCGTGTTTCTTCTTGGTCCAAATACCCAAATTGCCACAAACGACAACCCCCGCCGGTGAGGGCGGGGGCAACACCGTGGACCCGGGCGGCCCGGATCTATTCTTCGTCGGCCATCTCTTCGGCAGCGACGCGGGCCTTGTCGCCTGCGCCCTTGGCATTGAGATCGCGATCGACGAATTCGATGATCGCCATCGGCGCCATATCGCCATAGCGGAACCCGGCCTTGAGCACCCGGACATAACCGCCCTGACGTTCCGCATAGCGCGGGCCAAGAACGTCGAACAACTTGGCCACATAGGCGTCTTGTTTCAGTTGGGCCGCTGCCTGACGGCGCGCGTGCAAATCCCCACGTTTGCCCAGCGTGATCAGCTTCTCGATGATCGGGCGCAATTCCTTGGCCTTTGGCAAGGTGGTCTTGATCTGCTCATGTTCGATGAGCGAGCCGGCCATGTTCGCCCACAGCGCCTTGCGGTGCTCATGGGTGCGGTTGAGGCGGCGGTATCCTCTGGCGTGACGCATTTTCTATCTCCTAAGCGTTTTTGCTTTGTCCGGGGGGCTGATGCGTGTCAGCTCCCTCTCCTTGGGGCAGGATTGCCCGTCGTGTCAGTGTGCCGATTTCTTGAAAAGAAATCGGTCCGGAAACTTTTCAAGTTTCCGGCTCCGTGGTCAAAAGGCGTCTTCGAACTTCTTGGCCAGATCCTCGATATTGTCAGGCGGCCAGTCCTCGACATCCATTCCAAGGTGCAGACCCATTCCCGAGAGCACTTCCTTGATCTCGTTCAGGGACTTGCGGCCAAAGTTCGGGGTGCGCAGCATCTCGGCCTCGGTTTTCTGGATCAGATCGCCGATATAGACGATGTTGTCGTTCTTGAGCCAATTGGCCGAACGCACGCTGAGTTCCAGCTCGTCCACTTTCTTGAGCAGGAGCGGATTGAATTCCAGCCCATCCTCATCATCCAGACGGGTAGCCGATTCCGGCTCGTCGAAATTGACAAACACCGACAGCTGATCCTGAAGGATGCGGGCGGCATAGGCCACCGCATCATCCGGGGTCAGCGATCCGTCCGTCTCGATCTTCATGGTCAGTTTGTCATAGTCCAGAACCTGACCCTCGCGGGTTGGCTGCACATCATAGCTGACCTTGGTGATCGGCGAATAGATGGCATCTATGGGAATGAGACCGATCGGGGCATCCTCGGGCCGGTTCTTGTCGGCAGACACATACCCCTTGCCGGTGTTCACGGTCAATTCCATGAACAGATCGGCCCCTTCATCGAGATGGCAGATCACATGCGCCTTGTTGAGGATCTCGATCCCGGCGCTGTCCGAGATATCGCCAGCGGTCACGACACCCGGCCCCTTGGCATTGACCGACAGACGTTTGGGTCCGTCCACTTCCATGCGGATAGCGACACCCTTGAGGTTCAGAACGATGTCCGTGACATCCTCGCGGACACCGGCAACCGACGAAAACTCGTGCAGCACATTGTCGATCTGCACGGCGGTGATGGCGGCCCCTTGCAGCGAGGACATCATCACGCGGCGCAGCGCATTGCCCAGCGTCAGGCCAAAGCCACGTTCCAGCGGCTCGGCCACCAGCGTGGCCTGACGCAGCGGGTCATTGCCCGGCTTCACGTCAAGTTGTGTTGGCTTGATCAGTTCGGCCCAGTTCTTGTGGATCATGCGTCCCTCCATTCCAGTTCTGTTCCCATGTCCAAAGGTCCAGAACGCCCGAGGTTATAAATGACGAAGGCGGACCGCACATCTGCGCGGCCCTGCCTGAATAGCGATCGAATCAGACCCGGCGGCGTTTCGGCGGCCGGCAGCCGTTATGCGCCATCGGGGTCACATCACGGATCGAGGTGATGTTGAAACCGACGGCTGCAAGCGCACGGAGCGCCGATTCACGGCCCGAGCCCGGCCCCTGAACCTCGACATCCAGAGAGCGCATACCATGTTCCTGAGCCTTGCGCCCGGCATCTTCTGCCGCCATCTGCGCGGCATAGGGCGTCGATTTGCGCGACCCCTTGAAGCCCATCGTGCCGGCCGAGGACCAGGCGATCGCATTGCCCTGCACGTCAGAGATCAGGATCTTTGTGTTGTTGAAGGACGAGTTCACATGCGCAACGCCAGTGGCGATGTTCTTGGAAACTTTCTTCTTGGTGCGTTTGGTATCACGTGCCATATCTCATGCCCTCCTTATTTCTTCTTGCCGGCAATGGCCTTTGCGGGGCCTTTGCGGGTGCGGGCATTTGTATGGGTGCGCTGACCACGCACCGGCAGATTCCGCCGATGACGCAGACCGCGATAGCAACCAAGATCCATCAGGCGCTTGATGTTCATCTGCGTCTCGCGGCGCAGGTCGCCTTCCACGGTGTAATTGGCGTCGATATGTTCGCGCAGCGCGAGCGTCTCGGAATCCGAAAGCTGATTGACGCGGCGCGAAATATCGATGTTCACAGCTTCGCAGATGGCTTTGGCCGACGCATAGCCAATTCCGGTGATGTAGGTGAGGGCGATTGGAACCCGTTTGTTGGTCGGGATGTTGACGCCGGCGATACGTGCCAAGTGCAGTTTCCTTTTTGTTGCGGTTCCGTAGCACCAGAACCTTTTTTCACAACGCAAGCCCGAGGCGCAATCGCTCCGGGCCGCAGCTGAATTCGGATGAGCGACTCAGGTCGGGCGATGCCCCGACCGAGAATCAATCTCGGGGTCAAGAAAGGGCTGGTTATTGGGAAATGAGCAGGGCGTCAAGCCCCAGATCCCTCTCTGTCAAGCGCGCCCTCGATTGCCGTCTGAACCGCCTCGATTTCGCCCAGACCATCGACCGTGGTGAGTTGTCCATGCGCATAGTAGTAACCGATCAGCGGCGAGGTCTTCTTGTAATATTCCATCAGACGGTTGCGCAGAGCGTCAGCCGTGTCATCGGCACGGCGGCGGATGTCGGTAGAGCCGCATTTCACGCATTTCCCATCCGCGGGCCAGGGCTTGGTGATGTCGTTATAGACCTCGCCGCAGGCGCCGCAGGTCGAGCGCGCGGTGATGCGTTCGACAAGCGCCTCGTCATCGACGCGCAACTCGATCACCGCGTCGAGCGTTTCGTCCTGCTCTTCCAGCAGATCGGCCAGCGCATCGGCCTGTGCAAGGGTGCGCGGAAAGCCGTCAAAGATGAAGCCGCCGCGTTTTTCGCCCTGCAACCGTTCGCGAATGAGCCCGATCACGATCTCGTCCGTCACCAGATCGCCGCGGGCCATCACATCCGCCACGATGCGGCCCATCTCTGATCCGCTGTCCTTGGCCTCGCGCAGCATGTCGCCGGTCGAAAGCTGGATCATGTCGCGGGTCTCGACCAGATGATGCGCCTGCGTGCCCTTGCCCGCCCCCGGCGGCCCGAGAAGAATGATGTTCATCGGCGCGTCACCCCGCCTCGACGCGGCCGTTTCTTGCCCTTGCCGCTCAGCTGAGATTTCTCGATCAGACCTTCATACTGATGCGCCAGCAGATGCGACTGAACCTGCTGGATCGTGTCCATCGTGACCGACACCACGATCAGAACCGAGGTGCCGCCAAAGTAGAAAGGAATGGCAAACTGATTGCGCAGGATTTCCGGCAGCAGACACACCGCCGCCAGATAGGCCGCGCCCAGCACCAGCACCCGGTTCACAACGTAGTCAAGATACTCCGCCGTGCGCTTGCCGGGACGGATTCCGGGGATAAAGCCGTTCTGGTTCTTGAGATTCTCCGCAACCTCATCGGTCTTGAACGACACGTTAAAGGTGTAAAAAAAGGTGAAAAACACAATCATCGCCGTAAAAAACACCAGATAAAGCGGCTGACCGGGGCCGAAATAGGCCATGACCGTGGACATGATCGGATTGGTCTGATTGCCCGAAAAGGTGCTGATCGTCGCGGGCAGGAGCAACAGCGAGGAGGCAAAGATTGCCGGGATCACGCCCGCCGGGTTGACCTTGATCGGCAGATGGCTCGACCCGCCATCATACACCTTCATCCCCACCTGACGGCGCGGATACTGGATATGGATCTTGCGCAGACTGCGTTCCATGAACACCACAAAAGCAATCACCACCACCACCATGAGCATCACCCCGATGATCACCGCCGGGCTGATCGCGCCGGACCGGCCAGAGGCAAAGAACTGCGCCAATGCGGCGGGCACTTCCGCGATGATGCCGACAAAGATAATGAGCGAAATGCCGTTACCGATGCCGCGCGCGGTGATCTGCTCGCCCAGCCACATCAGGAACATCGTGCCGCCGATCAGCGTGATCATGCAGGAGACGATGAAAAACGCCCCCGGATTGGTCACGATCTCGCCCGCCTGCAAGCTGACGGCCAGGCCATAGGATTGCAGCGTGGCCAACAGCACCGTGCCATAGCGGGTGTATTGGTTGATCTTCTTGCGCCCCTGCTCGCCCTCTTTCTTGAGCTGCTCAAGTGCCGGCACCATGGCCGTCAGCAGCTGCACGATGATCGAGGCCGAGATATAGGGCATGATGCCCAGCGCAAAGATGCCCATCCGCCCCAGCGCACCACCGGTGAACATGCTCAGCATGCCGCCGATGCTGGCCTGGGCACCTTCCATGAAATCGCGCAAGGCCGCACCATCAATACCCGGCACCGGAATGAATGTGCCCAGACGATAGACGATCAGGAGTCCTAGGGTGAAGAAGATGCGCTTGCGCAGATCGGTGGCTTTGCCCAGCGCGGCCCAACTTGTATTGGCCGCCATTTGCTCTGCTGCAGATACCATTCGCGGGTCTCTTTCATATGTCAACGCCGCCTTGGGCTGTTTTCCAGCTCAGGCGGCGTCAAGGAAAACTCGAGGCATATGTAAGCGGCACCGAGGCCGCTCACAACCTCTTATTCAGCGGCCTGCACGGTTGCGACCGTCAGCGTTCCGCCCGCCTTTTCGACCGCCACGACCGCCGCGCGCGACGCGCCGGTGACGGCGATGGTCAGCTTGGCGGTAACATCCCCCTTGGCCAGAACCCGGATCCCGTCGAGCTTGCGGCGCACGACGCCAGAGGCCACCAGCACGTCCTCGGTGATCGCGGCAGAAGCATCGAGTTTCTTGGCATCGACGAATTTCTGGATCAGGCCGAGATTGATCACGGCATAGGATTTGCGGTTCGGCTTGGTAAAGCCGCGCTTGGGCAGGCGCTGATAGAGCGGCATCTGGCCACCCTCGTAGCCGCCGATCGCGACACCCGATCGCGATTTCTGACCCTTGATCCCCCGGCCACCGGTCTTGCCCATGCCAGAACCCGGACCACGGCCGACCCGCTTCTTGCGCTTGTTGGCCCCGGGATTGTCGTGCAGTTCATTCAGTTTCATTGTCGCTATCTCCTTGCCGGATGCGGCCCCCAGCGACGGGAGCGACCGAACGCGGCGTGTCTGTGGTTGAGTCGGACCCCATCCTAGGGCCACCGGGCGCGTATAGACGCAGGGCGTGCAGGGATCAAGAGCCTTGACGGGCCGGGCAACGTCGCGCCTCAGCTGCCCGAGAGCTTCAGCCCCGCCACACCAAAGACGATCGCAGCGGCAGAGACGATCTTCAGCGCCGAAAGACTTTCCCCAAGCAGGGCAAAACCAAGGATCACCGTGCCCAGCGTGCCGACAGCGGTCCAGATCGGATAGGCCACGCTCACCGGCAGCGTCTTGAGCGCGAGGGTGAGAAAGCCGATGCCGCCGATCACCCCGATGATCGTGATGGCGGTCGCCAGCGGCCGCGTGAAGCCCTCGGAATATTTCATGCTCATCGCGAAGGCGACCTCGAACATCGCCGCGAGGCCCAAGTAAACCCATGCCATCGTCATTCTCCCTGATGCCGGGATGCGCCCGAACCGGGGCATTTCATGTCCGTTTACAGGAACTGCGCGCGGACGGGAACAGGCCACGCGGCCTGCCGCAGAGCAACCGCGCGTGCGGCTCATTGGAGTTGACGCCATAAAGGGCCTGCACCTCTGCGCGCTCGGATGCTAAGATCCCCGCATGACGCCGCGCGCCCAGATACGCCTCCGCCCGCTGCCCCGGATGTCCCTCACGGGCGCTATCCTCGGGCTGGTGCTCGGCGCGCTCCTGCTGCCCGCACCCGTCGCGGCTGACACCGGTGACAGCCCGCCGCGAACCGGGCTTCTGTGGCTCAGCAGCAGCTTGCCCGCCGTCTTTCCGCTTCAGGTCAGGACCAGAGCGGGACAGGACTATTACCTGACGCTGATCCATGACGAGACCGGGCAAGCAACCCTGGCCGCCTATATCGTGGGGGGCGATTTCTTTCGCGTTCTCGTCCCGCCGGGCAGGTATGAGTTGCACCTTGCCTCCGGTACCCACTGGCAGGATGAAGATCGCCTCTTTGGTGCGCGGACCCGGTTTTACAAGATGGGCGCGCCCCTGCTGTTCGAGACGCGCGGCATCGGCACCAAGGCCGGTCACATCGTCGATCTGCGCGCCCTCGACGAACCGACGGCCGCGGTCTCTGTCTCGCCGCTGGCGATCTGCCAGCGTTACGGCGCGGATCTGACGGGCTCGCCGCTGTCGCCGCCCGCCTTCGTGCCCTTGACCGAGGATCCCGACGCGCCGCGCCCGAGGTTGCGCTTCTCGGTCAGGACCCGGGTCTGCGACTGAGGTCTGTCCCTGGGCGTTGCGCCCTGCTCCGGGGCGCGGGTCAGCCCACCGGCGGATTACACCAGTCCGATGGCGCAAAGGGACGGCTGAGCGCGCGCTCGACCAGATCGAGCCGATCCTGACCGTAGAACGGATCACCATCGACGAAATAGGTCGGCGAGCCAAAGACCGACCTCGCGATCGCCTCGGCGGTATTGGCTGCGTGAATCGCCTGCACCGGCTCCGACCGAGCCGCCGCGAGGAGCGTCTCGGGATCGAGGCCACAGCCCGCGATCAGCGTCGCGAGCGTCGCCGCATCGGCAATATCGGCATCGTCGCGCCAATGCGCACCAAGGATCGCATGTGAGAGCGCATCCGCGCCCTGTCCCGCCTCCTGCGCGGCGATGATCACGCCATTGGGCAGGTCGAGCGGATTGTCGTGATGCGTCGGGCGGTGGCGGATCACCTCGACACCGCGAAACTCGGCCCAATGCTCGATGTCGCGGCCAAAGAAATAGTCCACATGCGCCTGCGTGCGCCCAGCAAAGGACAGCCCCCCCGCCGCCTCGACCACAGGCGAGAGGTAGATCGGTCTGTGCACCAGCCGCGCCCCATGGCGGGCGCAGATCTTCAGCACCTGCGCCGAGCCAAGCCAGGCAAAGGCGGAATGGGCGGAATAGAAATAGTCGATCACCGGCATGGGCCGCACCCTACCCGCATCGGCTCAACTCCGTCATCACAAGCATGTGTATCTGGACAATCCTCGTCGGCGCGTTAAAATACCTCAGTCTTTGGAGGCTGCCTTGCGCGCCCTGCCCTTCGCCCTCGCTTTCGCTTTGCTTGCCCCGCTTCCCGGCCACGCGCCACAGGCGTCGACGGGATGCACCATCGATGCGATGCTGGTCTTTGATGGCTCTGCATCGATGAACGAACTGAGCTTTAACCCGACTGCGCCGTCGCGGATCAAGGAAGCGCGCGTGGCCCTGCGTCAGGCGATGCCCGATATCGCACCGTTCCGAAGAATCGGCCTGATCACCTATGGGCCGGGGGGCAAGAATAGCTGTTCGGGTATTACCTTGCGGTTCGCGCCTCACCCCGATGCAGCGAGCGATGTGATCGCCGACATCGAGTCGCTCCATCCCGGCGGTCTCACCCCGCTTGCCGCCGCCGTGACGACTGCCGCAAATGTGCTCGGATACCGCACCCAGTCGGGCATCATCGTGCTTGTCACCGATGGCAACGAGACCTGCGGCGGCACGCCCTGCGCGCTTGGCGCACGCCTCGCGGCAGAGGCGCGCGACCTCACCGTGCATGTCATCGGCTTTCGGGTGGCCCATGACCCTTTCTCGTGGAACAGCCCCGAGGCCTCCGGCTATGACGGCGAAACCGTCGCCAAATGCCTTGCCGACAGCACCGGCGGCCTGTTCGTTTCGACGAATACGATCGATGAACTGGCTGCGGCCCTTCGTGATACGCTCGGCTGTCCGATGCTGAGCGATCTGCCGCCCGACCTTTCCCTGCCCGGGCGACGGCGCATCCCGATTTTGATCGAAACGATCATCGACCATGAGAAGACGCGAATTCATCAGTTTGAACGTCATTCTCGACAATACCGGATTGCCGAGTGGCTCGCCTACAGACGCAGGGCGTCCGCCGATGCCGTTGACTCATTGGCAAAGGGTATTTGACGGTTTTCCCGGACGCAGAGCCGGCTCTCCCGAACCGCATCCGAACGGTTGCTGATGGCGACAGCCGAGTGATGCATCCCCTTGACGGATGACATATCCCCATGGTGTACGACATGTCGAAACGACCGTTCAAGGACGGAGCAGAGCCGCCATGCAACCCTTTAGCCAAAGTAATTGAGGCAGAATCCAATCGACAACCACGCGGCATCCGGATTGCTACTGACAACGAATTCAAAGGCCCTTAAACTGTCAGGGCGGCTTGTCAGGCCGTGCCCATGACCAAAGTCG
>Ga0100388_10000165_pt1 | contig 67541 bp, 81 predicted proteins | sample CryGeymeta201512_FD_81536 | JGI IMG/M metagenome (GOLD analysis project Ga0100388, IMG submission 81536) | Groundwater microbial communities from Crystal Geyser aquifers in Utah, USA - Crystal Geyser metaG 2015-12 | ecosystem: Environmental > Aquatic > Deep subsurface > Groundwater | place... | reverse complement strand
TTTTTTGTTACTGACACTTAATATTCACCCCCTTTCAAACCATAATACGTAGAAAGTTTTGCTTGATTTAACAATACATATTCAAGATGGGTTTGTCAAGAGACCGAAATATCAATCTAATATGGCTTTTTGCTATAATAAACAAAATGAATTCATTAGAAGAGCGAGTTGAAAAAATTGAGAAAAGAAATAAAAAAGTTGAGGACGATAAGGCCTGGGAGGGAAGCTGGACGCGGAAAATTGTTTTGATTATTTTTACATATCTTGCAGTAGGATTTTATTTAAAAGTTATTAATGTTCAAAACCCATGGATTAACGCTATCGTCCCATCTCTTGGTTTTCTACTTTCAACACTAACGTTACCTTTTATTAAAAACTGGTGGAAAAAAAATATTTATAAGAAGTGAAATCACTCTTTCGGTTCTGTGGTGCGGAATTCTCGGATTGCTGTGACTCTAACAACTCCAGGTATAACAAGCTTTTTATCAATCTCTTCTTTTATATTTTTTGCAACAATTGTTGTTTCAATATCATCCAATTTACCTGGATTTATTACAACCCGCAATTCTCTCCCCGCCTCAAATGCATACGCGTCATCCACTCCATCAAATCCTTTAGCAATTTCTTCCATCTCTCGAATTCTTTTTACATATCCCTCTACATCCTCATGTCGCGCGCCGGGACGGGCACCGGAAATAGAATCCGCAACATGTACCAAAATTGATTCAAGCGAAGAAAAAGGCTTATCCTCATGATGTTCTGCAACACAATTTATAATTTCCCGCGCAATTTTGTACTTTTGTAAAAGCTCTACACCGAGCGCAACATGACTTCCTTCTTTTTCAGAAACAATTTTTCCGATATCATGAAATAGACAGCCAAGACGAACAATTTCCTCATTGGCTCCAATTTCCAAAGCAAGTTGTACTCCGATTTTTGTGACTTCTTCAGTGTGAACTACCAAATTTTGACCAAAAGATGTACGGAATTTAAATCTTCCAAGAAGTGCAATAAGATCCGGATGTAAATTAAAGGCTTTTACTTCATGCGCCAATTTTTCTCCTTCATCAAAAAGAATTTGCTCTACTTCTTTTTTTGTTTGGGTAACAATTTCTTCGATTCTAACAGGCTGAATTCGTGTATCTTTTATGAGAAGCTCTAGCGCGCGGCGCGCAATCTCACGCCTTACCGTATCAAGCGAAGAAAGTCTGATAATTCCTTCTTCGTCCAAATCAACATCCACACCAGTCGCATTTTCAAAAGCCCGGATATTACGTCCCTCTTTTCCAATAATTCGCCCCTTAACATCCTCGTCTTGAATTTTGATTGTTGAGACAGTATATTCTGCGATATAATCGAGAGCTCCGTGCCGCATCGCGTCAACAAGTATTTCTTGAGATTTTCTATGTGCCGTGGCACGTGCTTCCTCTTCGCTTTCTTTAATAATTTGCGCGATTTCGCCTTTTGAATCGTTTCTTATCTCTTCCAAAAGAAGTCTTTTTGCTTCATCTGTTGAGATATGTGAAATTTCTTCTAATTTTTTAACATACTTTTGTTTGTCATCCATAATTTTTTGTTTACCCTGGGCTAGTCGAAGGGTTTTGGACTAATTTCTAGAAAATCTGAACAGAAGAAAAAAGCCTAAAAATTAGGCTAATACTTGTGGTATGTGAAGAAAAATTAAATTCATATACCTCGTTTGATACTCTGTTCAAACTCTTAATTTACATTATATCACAAACAATTTAAACTATACATACTGCCATGATAATTCAAAATTTTGATTCTATTACCACGACTTCCGCGCGAAAGATTGTTTTAACTCTTGTCGAAGAAGCATTTTTATCTATTCAGCCTGATGAGGTTTTTAAAAAAAATGTAAATTTAAACGGAAATTCTCTAAACATTCTTGACTCAAGCTATGATTTAAATAATTACGAACATGTATATTTGATTGGATTTGGAAAAGGAAGCGCAAAGAATGCAAAACTTCTAGAAGATTTGTTGGGAGAAAAACTGAACGAGGGGTATGTAATTGATACAACAAGGCAGGATTTTAAAAAAATAAACTTTACACAGGGTACTCATCCGATTATTTCTCAAGAAAACGTAGATTTTACCTTAAGAGTAATGGATCGCTTTTCAAAACTTACCGAACGAGATTTGGTTCTGGTAGTTGTTTGCGGAGGCGGAAGTGCAATGTTTGAACATCCACATTCTGTAAGTCTTGAACAAAAAATTGAGATAGAAAAAGCACTTCTCAAATCCGGTGCAGATATTATAGAAATGAATAAAATCCGTCAGCATTTATCAGATGTAAAAGGCGGAGGACTTGCGCAAATCCTATATCCGGCGACAATTACAACCCTTATTTTTTCAGACGTTCCCGGAAACGATATTACCTATATTGCTTCCGGACCGACAGTCAAAGACGATACAAAAATTGAAGATGCATTAAATCTTATAAAAAAATATAATATTTCAAACGTTCCTCGTGAAGCTTTTATCGATAATCCCCAAGATGATAAATATTTTGAAAAAGTTAAAAATATTATTGTTCTTTCAAATTTAACAGCTTTAAATGCTATGAATAGTAAAGCGCTCGAACTTGATATCGCTTCTGAAATTTTTTCAGATCATTTTCAAGGCGATGCAAGAAGTGCCGGACAGATTTTGATTTCAGAATGCAAACCAAACTCAATTCTTTTAGTCGGTGGCGAAACAACAGTACACGTCACAGGAAACGGGAAAGGCGGGCGCAATCAGGAAGTGGTTCTTGGTGCGTTACAATTTTTAGGAAATCAAACAACAATTGCATCTTTTGATTCTGACGGGTGGGATAATTGCGAGTCGGCAGGAGCAATAGGAGATTTTCAAACACTTGAGAAAGCAAAAAATTTAAACCTTTCTATCGAGGAATATTTAAAAACAAACAACAGTCTTGATTTTTTCACCAAAACAGGAGATGCTATATCAACAGGAAGACTCCCGTCAAACGTTTCCGACTTAATGATTATCTATAAGAAGTAAAAATTATGTTTGAACCAATTCACAATGACAAAGTAATAGAGCTTGGAAAAAAAGCGGTTGAGGCACGTGAACTCGTTATCTCAACTCTTCTTGAAGCCGGAAGCGGCCATTCGGCCGGACCATTGGGAATGGCGGATATTTTTACCGCTTTTTATTTTCACATCTTAAATCATAATCCTAAAGATCCTACTTGGGTAGACCGCGACAGACTTGTTCTCTCAAACGGTCACATTTGTCCTATTCAGTATGTAACGCTTGCCATGGCCGGGTATTTTCCAATCGAAGAACTTAAAACTCTTCGAAAAATTAATTCCCGTCTTCAAGGACATCCTCACAGGGGAACAATCCCGGGAATTGAAACAACTTCAGGACCATTGGGTGAAGGAATTTCTCAATCAATTGGTATGGCGCTTGCGGCACGCCTTGACAACAAAAAACACCATATTTATTGTCTTACATCTGACGGAGAACACCAGGAAGGAAACACATGGGAAGCAGTCATGTTTGCCGGTAAAGAAAAACTTGATAACCTGACTGTTGTTGTTGACCGGAACAACATTCAAATTGACGGTTTTACAGAAGAAGTGATGCCTCTGGAGACTCTGAGATACAAATACGAATCATTTAATTGGAAAGTTTTTGAGGTTGACGGGCATAATATAAAAATGTTTGTTGAGGCGGTGAGCGAGGCGCGTGCGATACACGAAATGCCTGTTGCAATAATAGCTCACACAATTCCCGGAAAAGGAGTAGATTTTATGGAAAATGATTTTACATGGCATGGAAAACCACCGAATAAAGACGAGGCAAAAAAAGCGCTGGACGAATTACGCACATTACAGGGAAAAATTATTTCCGAACACCAATAATTATGTTAAATCCTGATTTAAAACTTAACGAAAAAATATTAACCGAAACTCCTGACATGGCGGCAACGCGCGATGGATATGGTGAAGGTCTTCTAGAACTTGGTGAGAAAAATCCGAATGTCGTTGTTTTGTGTGCAGACCTTACCGAATCTACAAAATCGCAACAATTTGCCCAAAAATATCCTGACCGTTTTTTTGAGGTAGGAGTCGCAGAACAAAACATGGCGGCAATTGCCGCAGGACTTGGTGCGTCTGGAAAAACAGCTTTTATTTCATCCTACGCAACATTTTCTCCCGGAAAAAATTGGGAGACGATAAGAACAACTATAGTTTACAACCGGTCAAACGTAAAAATTGCCGGACACCACGCCGGAATTATGACCGGCCCTGACGGCGCAACACATCAAGCAACAGAAGATATTGCCTCTGTTCGCGCATGGCCGGGAATAGAAATATATGTTCCTTGTGATTCACAGGAAGCCAAAAAAATAACAGTCTATTCCGGACAAACAGACGGCCCTATGTATCTTAGATTTTCAAGAGACAAAACTCCTATTATGACAACAGTCGCAACTCCTTTTACACCCGGAAAAATTCAAGTATTTTGGAAAAGTGAAACACCACAAGTTTCTATTTTTGCAACAGGATATATTCTTTATCAGGCAATTATTGCAGCAGCAGAACTTGAAAAAGAAGGAATACAAACAGAAGTAATAAATGTTGCAACAATAAAACCTTTAGACGAACAGGGAATCCTTGAACTTGTAAATAAAACTCATGCCGTTGTTACTGTTGAGGATCACCAAGTTACAGGAGGTCTTGGCGGAGCGCTTTCCGAGCTTTTTGCAAAAAATCTTCCAACACCTATGGAATTTATCGGTCTTCAAAACGTTTTTGGTGAATCGGGAAAACCTCAGGAACTAATCGAAAAATACAAAATGGACAAGGCTGCAATAAAAGAAGCTGTTAAAAAAGTTATATCGCGTAAAAAATGACGGAGCTATGATTTAAGGGATACAAATTTAAAGTCTTTTATTTCATAAACAACGTCTTTTCTCTCAACGATAATTTTCCAATTATTTTTTTTAGCATATGCGGCAAGAACGCTGCTTGGATTGAAAGCGATGGGTTTTCCGACAAGGTTTAGAAAAGAAATATCTATCCCCGCATCTCCAACCCCAATAGAATTCTCTAAATCAATCCTCAGGCCTTTTTTTTCAATGAATCGTATCAAAGTATCTCCTTTATTTTGTGATCCATCAGTAAGAATTCTCCCGGTAAATTTCCCATTTTTGGTTTCAAAATCAGAACCCAGAAAATATTCAAAGCCCATATATTCGGCAAATTTTGAAACAACATGAGTCGGAGATCCGGAAATCGCAATTAAAGTATATTTTTTCTTTTTTAAATCTTTTATGATATCGCGGGTATATCGGTATACTCTATCTTTATGTTTTAATAAAAATTTATCAATAACTTCATTCACGGTTTTTTCTTCTTTCCCTTTTATTTCACGGATAAATGCATCCCATGACGCATGAACATAATCCATATAGTTTCCCCGTCTATTTGCCCATGCCGTATATTCTTTATTTACGTCTTTTAAAATTTTATTCGGAAATACCTTGTCATCAACAAGACCATACACAAGTTCTAAAAAAAGTGCAGACCTAAAAATTGTTCCATCAATATCAAAAATTCCAAGTTTTTTTATAGAAAGATTATTCATGAAAGTATTATACCACCAAATTTTAGGTAGCTTTTAAAAGGTAGCTTACCGCCCTATCATATAACTTTTTATCAAGCCTTTGGTTCCTTAGTCCAAAATTTAAAATTTGAGTTATTGTCATAGCTGCTTTAACATCCGTAACAACTTCTTTAAGTTTTTCTATACCTCCCTGTTGTCTATCTACCAACACAAAAAAAGATCCAATATGATAGCCCATTTCTTGTGCTTCTCTTACCGATTCAAGTTTTGTAATTCCCTGGGACACAAGATCATCAATTAGTCTGATATTTTCACCATTTCCTGATTCTTTTTTGTGTAATATTCTTCGGGTTCCGTCGGAATTTTCTTCTTTATCAAAAATTTCTACCATTGGAATTCCTGAAATTTTTGCATATGCATTTGCAATCGGAACTCCTGCTTTCGGAATTCCTGCGCAAAAATCCGGTCCGGGAAGATGACCTTCTCTTTCAAAAAAAGATACCAACTCATTCAAAACCACTCCAACTTGATGCAAAACTTCAGGACTTAAATTACGTAGATTTATAAAAAATGGAGCAAGTGGAGCTTCAGGCTTACCCATAATATGCTCTGTTATCGCAAATTCAAACTCATCTCTGGCAAAATCAATAATTGCCATCTCTCTTGAAGTCCCTTCAAATCTATAAGAAGCGTCAGGATTTTGAAATCTTCTCCGCGTCTTCCCTAATGTTTTAGTATCAAAAAACATGAGGGCCAATTTTTCTTGATTTGAGGTAAGTCCTTCCGGATGAAAATTGTGTTCTGATGTAGTTTCTGCAGTCATAAGAATATCTTTTAAATAAGATACTCCACCAAAACAGAAATGTCAAAAAATGTGATGGTTTAGAAACTTTTCAATTTCTTTTTTAATTTCTAAAACCAGCTCTGCGTTTACTTCTTCATCTGACCAAATTGGCGGGTGACCAAATGTTTCATCTTTCCAAATTTTACCTGCAAAATCTCTTTTGGTCTTATATCTTGGAATTCCATGGAAATGGAGATTGTGAAGCGCATTTCCTAGTTGGAGATAATTAAAACGCTCGGGTTTAAACGTAGGATTTTTAAGCAATGCATCTTCTATTTTTTTCATTACTAAACCAAGCTCAATCAACTCTTTATCCTTTAATTCTGAAATTTTTTCAATTGGCCGTTTACAAAAAATAATAAAACAGCCAAGGGTATGTTGTCTAAAACTTACTTCCAAACTCCAGTATTGATAGTCTTTTAAGAATCCGTCTCTATATTTTCCTTCTTTATCCCAAAACCTATGCATAATGTCGGGGTGCCGTGAATCGGACACGGACTACCGCACCCCCAGCGCGGCGTACTACCACTATACTACACCCCGAGTATCACTAGGGGCGCAAGCTTTGCTTACACCCCGGAAAGCAATTTAAAATTTACAATTTCCAATAAATTTTAAATGTTTAATAATTAAAAATTAGCTTTGGTATCTTGTATTTTATCATCAGAGTTGAAAAATTGATATATTTAGACCCACTTGAAAAAAACACGAAACCTGTTAGAATGACTTTAACAAACATTACAATGGGACGTACAGCAAAAACACAACCAACAGGAAACGGACAAGCATTCCCCTCATCTTCTCAATCAGAAAAAAATACCGCAATTTCCATGGCAATGGAACAAATTCAACGCCAGTACGGCAAAGGCTCTATCATGAAGTTTGGAGATGCATCAGAGCGCCTCAAGGTTGATGTTATTCCAACCGGCTCTCTTGCTCTTGATTTGGCGCTTGGCGTCGGAGGTCTTCCACGCGGAAGAATTGTTGAAATTTTCGGACCTGAAGCATCGGGAAAAACAACTGTTTGTCTATCTGTTATTGCGGAAGCGCAAAAAAAAGGAGGCGTTGCCGCTTTTATTGATGCGGAGCACGCGCTTGACCCATTATGGGCGCAAACAATCGGAGTAAAACTGGATGATTTACTTATAAGTCAACCGGACACAGGAGAACAAGCGCTTGAGATAACCGAACAACTCATAAGAAGCGGAGGTCTTGACGTAATTGTAATTGATTCTGTAGCGGCTCTTGTTCCAAGGGCGGAAATTGAAGGCGAAATGGGGGACGCGGTCATGGGAATGCAGGCGCGCCTTATGTCTCAAGCTTTAAGAAAACTTACCGCGGCAATTTCAAAATCTAAAACTATTGTTATTTTTACCAACCAACTCAGACAGAAAATCGGAATCATGTTTGGAAATCCTGAAACAACAACAGGAGGAATGGCTCTTAAATTCTATGCATCCATAAGACTTGATATAAGAAAAATTGAGACATTAAAAGACGGAGATAAAGTAATAGGAAATAGGGCACGGGTTAAAGTAGTTAAAAATAAAATGGCTCCTCCTTTTAGGGTAGCAGAGTTTGATGTAATGGGAGGAATTGGAATTTCAAAGGAAGGAAATATCCTAGATGTAGGAATAGAGATGGGAGTTATTCAAAAAGCAGGTGCATTTCTTAGATATGGAGATCTCATGTTAGGGCAAGGACGGGAAGCGGCAAAACAATATTTCACCGAACACCCCGAGATAGCAAAAAAGGTGGTAGATGAAGTTATGATAAAATCCAAAGAGAATAAGCCAATGCTTTCGCTTGGAACTGAAGAAACAAAAAATGAGAACGAAACATCCTCAATGGAGTAATTCCCGCAAAGAAGACCCCGACTATTCATTTAACCGTGCAGTTAGATATTTATCCCTTCGTGCAAGAAGCAAAAAGGAAATAGAAGAGTACCTACTAAAAAAAAATTTTGAACCAAAGACAATATCTCAAACCATAAAAAAACTTCTCGAACTAAAATTTCTCAACGATGAAGAATTTGGGAAACAATGGATTGAATCCCGACAAAAATATAAAGGGAAAAGTAAATACGTCCTAAAAAACGAACTTCAGACAAAAGGCTTGAATAAAGAATTAATAGAAAAACTTTTACAAACTGCAGAAGATGATATAGAAACCGCAAAAGATTTTTTTGAAAGAAAAAAAGATAAAATTAAACATTTATCAAAAGAGGATTTTGAGAAAAAAATAATAGGCATGTTACAACGAAAAGGCTTTAGATGGGATGTAGTAAAAAAAGTTTTACAAATAAAATCTTGAAGACAAAATCTAGCGCTTTGGACTCTGTTTTTTTCTCCTGGCTTTTCCACCTGTTCCCACTTTTCTTCTTTCACGTTCGCGCGGATCGCGAGTCAAATACCCTTTTTCTTTTAAAATTTTGTGGTATTTTTCTGTATCAATTTTATCAAGAGCCCTCGCAATTCCATGAACAACCGCGTCAATTTGCCCCGCAAGTCCGCCACCTGTTACTTTTGCTGAAAAAACATATTTATCGGAAGTATCTGTATCTCGCAAAATCCTATTGTATTCCGGCGCATAACTTGTAAATCTAAAATATTCCTGCACCGGTTTGCCATTTACAACTATTTCTCCTTTTTTATACTCGTTTCCAAAAATTTCAACTTTTCCATTCCCTGGCGCATAGACCCGCACTCTTGCAACAGCTTCTTTACGTCTTCCTATTGAATACGTATAAGCTGCTTTTTTTTCTTTGTTGTTTTTTTTCTCAGCCATTTTATTGATTTACAAACTTATCTTCGTATTTATGTTCTACTCCAGCAAAAACAAAAAGTCTGGAAAGCATTTTATCACGTAGCTTATTATGCGGCAACATTCCTCCGACAGCATGAGTGATCAATTCTTCAGGCTTTTTTGTGCGCACCTCAGCAGCTGTCCTTGATCTTAGACCACCGGGATATCCTGAATAATTCGTATATATCTTATTCTTTTCTTTATTACCAGTCAGCTTAACTTCGCTTGCGTTAACCACAACTACATAGTCGCCACAGTCCATATTCTTTGAAAAATAAGGCTTTTTTTTACCCATAAGAAGCTGTGCGATATTTGTTCCTTCTCGTCCTAAAATTTTTCCACCAACGTCAACCAAATGCCATTCTCTTTTTATTTCTTTTATTTTTGTAGGTAACGTCATTGTGTGCATATTAAATTATTTATTTTTTTTTGTGTTTTCTTGTGTTTTTACTTCTTTTGAAGCCTTTTTTGCCTCTTTTGACTTTTTCTTTTTTTCTTTTTTATCTTTTTTACTTGAAGTATTAACTACTGACTCACCAATTATAATTTCACTTTCTACCCATTCAAGCAAAACCATAGGAGAATTATCTTTAACTCTTCTACCCAATCTTAAAATTCTTGTATATCCACCTGTTCTCTCTTTAAATCTAGGGGCTATATTTGAAATAAGTTTTTCAACAATATCATGATTTGCTAAGTCACGCAGTAAGTCATTTCTTGCTTCTTCTCCCTTATTTCTTGCCTTTGTAACAAGCTTTTCCACTTTAGCTTTTATTGCTTTTGCTTTTGCTTCAGTCGTCTTTATCCTTCCGACCAAAATCATAGAATGTACAAGACTTTTTAGAAGCGCTTTTCTCTGATTGGCTGTTCTTTTAAATTTTCGTCCAAAAACTCTTTTACGCATAGTTAATTTCCTTTATTTTTTTTCTTTCAAAAAATGCGTCCTCTCCGACGCATATAAACAAACTTACTTTTGGGCCTTTTTGCCGAACTACAAAGAGAGGGAAATGCCCTTTTCTTTCAAACTATCCTCTATAATAGATAATGATTTTGCACCAAGATTTCGATATGCCATCAATTCTTTTCGCGGTGTAGCAATCATATCCTTAAGCGTTTCTATTCCGGCATTTCTAAGGCTATTGTAAATTCTTGTTGGGAGATCCAATTCATCAATAGTCATTCTCAAAACATCTTCAGACAATGAAGACGATATCGCTATCTCTTCAGAGTGTGCTCCTACTTCCTTTGGCTCATATACTTGATGAAAGTATGCAACCAAAATTCTTCCAGCCTGATCCAAAGCAGCTTTTGCGTCTATTGTACCGTCTGTCCAAACTTCAAAAACTAGCTTGTCATAATTTGTCTGTCTTCCTACGCGGGTTTGCTCTATTTTGTAATTTACTTTTGTTACAGGCGAGAAAATAGCATCAATTGGAATAATACCAACGGTTGATATTTTGCGCTCTTCTGCCAAAGAATAACCAAATCCTTTTTCAACAGTCATTTCAATTGAAAGTTTGGATTTTTTGTCGGAAAGGCTTCCTATAAAATGTCCCGAATCAACAATTTCAACCCCATCACTAATCTCGATATCTTTTGCTGTTATTTGTCCAGGTCCAACAGCTGTAAGACGCAATTTTGCTTCTGTTTTTCCTTCTGCAAGCTTTACCCTAAGAGTTTTGATATTCAAAACAACTTCTATAATATCTTCCTTAAGTCCAGGCAAGGTAGAAAAAAGATGTTTTACCCCATCAATTTTTACGGAAGTAACAGCTGCTCCTTCGATACTTGTTAGAAGAACACGGCGAAGAGCCACACCCAATGTATGCCCAAATCCCGGCTCAAGCGGCTCTATTACAAACTGCGAGTATCCGACTTCTTTTTTTTCTTCAACAATTTTAAAACTTGGGTTTACCATAATTTGATACGCGAACAATTATTCTACCATTATCGAGAGTAAAATTCAATAACCAATTGATAATCTACTGGATTTGCTACTTCGTCTTTTGTAGGGTAGCGAAGAAACGTTCCACTTGTTCCTTGCTTTTTTACAAATTCCAAAGTTTGAGCTTCTTCAATATATTGATTTAATATTTCATCTTTTGCAATTTTATCAAGAAGCACCAAAGTATCATTTTCCCTAACCTGATAAGAAGGAATATTAATTTTCTTTCCATTTACCAATACGTGTCTATGTGAAACAAATTGGCGTGCCATTGCCCTAGACTTTGCAAAACCTAAGCGGTATACAACATTGTCAAGCCTTGATTCCAAAAGTTGAATAAGCGCCTCTTCGGTATTTATTTTTGCTTTTTGTGCAAGAGAAACGTATTTACTAAACTGTTTTTCCATGAGCCCATAAATTCTTTTAAGCTTTTGTTTTTCCCTAAGCTGTATTCCGTATTCTGAAAGCTTTCTACCTCGTCTTTTACTGTGCAATCCAGGGATAACATTTATCCTTCTGTCAAGAGACGCGGATGTTTTGCCCAAAATATTAATTCCTTCTCTACGTGCTAATTTGTGTTTTGGTCCGGTATATCTAGCCATATAATCAATTTTAAATTAAAAATTTTAAATTTTAAATTTCTTTATACTCTCCTTTTTTTCTTTACCCTTGGCCCGTTATGTGGGATAGGGGTAATATCTGCAATCATTGCTATTGCAAGACCGGAATTTCTAATGGCGCGAAGCGCCGCATCACGTCCTACTCCAGGACCTTTAATAAAAACTTCAAGACTTTGTATTCCTATCTCTCTTGCCTTCTGTAAAGTTTTTTCAACAGCTTGAGTTGCAGCATATGGAGTGCTTTTTCTTGTTCCCTTAAAGCCCATGTTACCAGACGTGCTCCATGCAATTGTATCTCCTTTTTCGTTTGTAATAGTCACGATAGTATTATTAAATGTTGTGCTAACATAAATTCTTCCACTACTGGTCGTAACTAATTTTTTAGTTGTTTTTTTTTGCACAGTAGATGCTTTTGCTTTAGATTTTACTTTTGGTTTTGTTGTTTTTGCCATTTTAATTTTAATTAAATTTATACTATTTCTTTGCAGCACTCGCTGTTTCAATCTTTGCTGCGACTTCTTTCTTAATTGCTCCAATTGTAACCCTCTTGCCACGTTTTGTACGGGCATTTGATCTGGTTCTCTGACCTCTTACAGGAAGACTTTTTGCATGCCTGCTTCCCCTGTAAGTTCCAATTTCCTTAAGTCTTTTAATGTCGTTTGCTATATCTGCTCTTAATTCTCCTTCAATCTTATAAGGCTCAAGCGCTTTTTGTATCCTTCCCAATTCTTCTTCCGAAAGATCTTTTGCGCGCTTTGTTGATTCAATTTGTGCTTTTTTAAGTACAATCCCCACGTTTGTTCTTCCTATTCCGTAAATATAGGTAAGAGCAATATCTATTCTTTTTGAGTCCGGTATATTTACACCAACAATTCTCATAATAATAAAATAAAATTGAAAAAGAGGGAATTTTATCGAGAACGATAGACTATTCTTCCTTTTTCTTTATCATATGGGGTCATCTCTATTCTTACTCTGTCCCCCGGTAAAATCTTTATAAAATGAATTCTCATTTTTCCAGAAAGATGACAAAGAACCATTCTCTCTCCTTCAATCTCAACTCTAAAAAGCGTATTTGGTAAAACTTCTTTTACAACTCCGTCTAATTCTATTGACCCCTGATGCGTCATAAATTCAATTTACAAACCATATTGTACCAAATTTACCCTGCAATAATCAACATTCTGGCTTACAGGGCATCTGTTTTTAAATATGTGAGTAATTCGGGGCCTTTTTCCGTTATCAAAATAGTCCGCTCAAACAAGCCGGAGATGCTTCCATCCTCTGTAACAATTGTCCAATCGTCATCTTCTGTATATACAACTTCTTTTTTTCCCATATTATAAATTGCTTCGATTGCAATAGTCATGCCGGGTTTTAATAGCGGAGTATTTTTGATTTTACCCGCAAGATAGCCGGGAATTTCAGGTTCTTCATGAAGATTTTTCCCCACACCATGTCCTACAAGATTGCGTACAACAGAATATCCACCTTCCTCAATTACTCCTTGCATTGCACATGAAATATCTCCTACTCTATTTCCTGCTTTTGCTTGTCTGATGGCTTCAAACATAGCAGTCTTCCCTATCTTTAAGAACTTTCCTATATTATCATTCTGAACTTTTAACTCTGAACTTTTAACTCTTACGGTTTCTGCCATATCGGTATGATATCCATTTAAGTAAACTCCGCAGTCAATACCTACAACGTCCCCATCTTTTAAAACTCTTTCTGTAGGAATCCCGTGAACAACAACATCGTTACATGAAATACATATTGTGTGGTGATATCCCGGAACTTTTTTAAAACCGGGCTCTCCTCCCCGCTCTTTTATAAGTTTTTCAGCCAGTTGGTCTATTTGAATTTCTGTTATTCCGGGTTTTATTCTGCTTACTAATATCTCCAACACTTCGCCTAAAATTTTACCCGCCTGCTGCATTTTTTTTATTTTTTGGAGATCCATACAATTTATTATTTTCCCAGTTTTTGGAGAATTTCCCGATTAATAACGTTTACATCTTTTTCCCCATCAATTTCATAAAGATTTCCCTTTTCTCTATAAAATTCTATTACCGGTTTTGTCTTTATGTGAAACTCGCTGATTCTCTTCATAAGTGCTTTTAGTGTATTGTCTTCACGAACCCCCTCTTCATCACGTCCTGCTAAACGCCATAATGCCTCTTTATCTGAAACTTTAATATAGAAAACGGCTGTAATGCCGTTTGCAAATTTTTTGGCCTGTGCAACGGTGCGAGGAAAACCATCTAGGATATAGCCATTTTTATATTCGCTTTTTTTAAGATATTCCTCGACAATTTCAAGTGTTTTATCATCAGGAATTAAAAACCCCGCATTCATAGTTTCCTTTATATAACGACCGAGTGGTGTTTTTTCTCTGGCCATATCACGGAAAATATGCCCTGAAGAAAGATAGGAAATGCCCAATTGTTGAGAAAGCAAATTTCCCTGCGTTGACTTTCCTGATCCTTGTATTCCGATAAGTATTAGTTTCAATTTATTAATAAATTAATTAGTATAACGTTCGTAACTTTTTGTTACCATATGTGTTTCAAGAATTTTTACAGTTTCAATAAGAACAGAAACAACAATTAAAATACTTGTTCCCCCAATTAGCAATGTATTTGTTCCGGTAAACATTGGAATTATGCTTGGTAAGACAGCAACCATACCCAGAAAAACTGCACCAGCAAGAGTAATTCTTGTAATAATATAATTAAAAAATGCGGCAGTAGATTTTCCTGGGCGTATTCCCGGAATAAAACCTCCGTATTTTTGGATTTCTTCTGAAATTTTATCCGGGTTGAATATTACTGCGGTATAAAAATAAGTAAATCCTACAACTAAAACAAAATATACTGCGTTATAAAGAATACTCGTGGGACTAAAATTTGCGGAAAAAAAGCTACCTATTCCTGCAAAAAACGGATTTTTTACTGTTGTCAGGTAATTTGCAACAAGTGATGGAAGAAGTACAATTGAAACTGCAAATATTATAGGTATAACTCCTGCTTGATTAAGCTTTAAAGGAAGATGCGTTGACTGTCCTCCGTAAGTGCGTGAGCCTCTAACTCTTTTTGCATAATAAATTGGAACTTTTCTTACCGCTTCGGATACAAAAATAATTGCTGCAACAACCACCACACCCATAACGGTAAATATCCCAAGATTAATAATGTCTTGTTGTGTAACAGTAGAGAGTGTTTGTATTGCAACAACAGGAAGCCTTCCAACAATTCCGGCAAAAATAAGAAGCGAAATTCCATTGCCTATTCCCTGTTCTGAAATAAGTTCACCAATCCACATAACAAACATTGTTCCGGCTGTCATAGTAAGAACAAAAGAAGCAATTCCAATAGGATCTAAATTTGTAATGATGTGCTGGTTACGAAGAAGAGCGTACATTCCAAAAGCTTGAATAATAGAAAGAGGAATAGTGATATATCGGGTATACTGATTTATTTTTTGTCTTCCGTAATCGCCTTCTTTTGAAAGAGCTTCAAGACGTGGATAAACAACCGTCAAAAGCTGTAAAACGATTGAAGCGTATATATAAGGATTTAGCCCAATTGCGAGGACTGAAAAATTTGAAAGCGTTCCTCCGGAAAATATATCTAAAAGTCCCAAAAACTGATTTTCGGAAAAAAGTGATTTAAGTTGATTTACATTTACACCGGATACCGGAATATGAGCAAAAAATCTAAAAATTAGGAAAAGAAGTAATACTATTAATATTTTTTTGCGTGTAGATTTGTCTTTAACGCTATTTTTAAAAACGGTAAAAAATTTCTTCATAAAAAGACTGTCGAAAATTCCAAAAAATTATTTTTCAACAGCGCCGCCCAACTTCTCTATTTTTTTCTGCGCTCCAGCAGAAACCGGTAATTTTATTACCAACTGCACAGAAAGCTTACCTGCTCCTAAAATTTTTATGTTTGAATTTTTAGCCTTTCTTGCAGAGATTATATTATGCTTGACCAAGACACCTGAATCAACAACGGTTTTTGCTGGAAGGGAATTAAGCCTTGAAACATTAATCCCAAAAAGGCTCTTTTTTAAAGTTTTATTTTTCCCTTTTCCTCTCAAAAAAGGAAGACGTTTTGTAATGGAAAGTGCTCCACCTTCAAAATTAAGAGGTATATCCCGTCTTGCTTTCTGACCTTTTGTGCCGCGGCCTGAAGTTTTATTTCTACCAGACCCATGTCCACGACCGACACGCCTCAATCTTTTTTCTGTTATTTTTGGTAACGCATGTAATTGCATATTATACTTTTCCTCCCCCCAGTTTTTTTAACGCTTCAAAAACCGCATAAACATTGTTCGCTTTATTATTTGTTCCCAAAATTTTTGAAGAGATATTACGTATTCCTGCAACTTCAACAATACTTCTAACTGCTCCTCCGGCAATAATACCGGTTCCTGCAGGTGCTGGTTTTAACAGAACTTGAGCTGCCCCTTTTTTTAAAAGAATTGCGTGTGGAATTGTATCATTTACAATTCTCACATTAACAAGCCTTTTCTTTGCAAAACTTACAGCTTTTGTAATAGCAGAAGCAACATCATTTGATTTTCCGTGACCAATTCCCACCCTTCCATGCCTATTTCCAATAACAACAAGCGCTGCAAATCTCATTTTATTTCCGCCTTTAGTCTTTTTTGAAACCCTATTAATTTGAACGACTCGCTCTTCAAATTTTTCTATATTTGTGTTTATTTCATCCATAATTAAAAATCCAAACCTTCCTTTCGTGCCGCATCAGCAAATGCTTTAACACGTCCGTGATACCTATAACCTCCCTTATCGAAAACGACATTTTTAATTTTTTTTGCCAAAGCTTTTTTTGCAATAACCCTTCCTGCTTCTTCTGCTTTTTGCATTTTTGTAAGTTTTTCATCTTTTATATCCTTATTTCCTGTAGCAACAAGTGTTATGTCTTTTACATCATCTATTATCTGAGCATAGAAATGATTGTTTGAACGGAAAACAGAAAGCCTCAATCTTTCTGAACGTTGCGCAATTTGCTTTCTGGTTCGCCTGATTCTTCTTATTTTTCTTATTTTTATAATATCAACTTGTTTCATATTTTAAATTTTTTATTTTGCTCCTACTGCTTTTGCGGCTTTTCCAGCTTTCTTTCTAAGTTTTTCGCCTGCATACTTTATTCCTTTTCCTTTATATACATCAGGAACTCGTACTTTTCTAATATCTGCTGCCATATCCCCAACTCTTTGCTTGTCAATTCCTGCAACTATAATTGCGTTTTCTACAACTGTAATTTGTGTTCCTTCAAGTGGTTTTATTTGTACTGGATTTGCAAATCCAACATTAAGAATCAAATCTCCACCATCAATACGTGCACGATACCCTACGCCCGATAATTCCAATTTTTTCTCAAATCCTTTTGATACACCTTCTACCATATTTGCTATAAGCGCACGTATAAGTCCGTGTTTTTGAGAAATGATTCTATTATCTATTTCTTTTTTCACAGAAACATCTTTATCCTCTATTTCTATTTTTATTCCTGCCGGAATTTTACTTTCCAATGTTCCTTTTACGCCCGTAACAATAGCCCTTCCATTTTCTATTTTAATTTGGACGTTTTCGGGCAATGTAATTATTTTTTTACCAATGTGTGACATATAGTTATGATATGTGGCAGATTAATTCTCCACCAACTCCAATGCTACGAGCTTTTTTACTTGTCATAATTCCTTTATTTGTTGTAACAACACTTATTCCGTGTGCTCGCGTAGCCCTCATAAGTTTTCGTTTACCAAAATATTCGTGAACAGACGGTTTTGAAACAAGTTTTACATCAGAAAGCGCAGGAATTCTCCCGCTATAAGAAAGCTCCACAATAATTTTTCTTTCTTCTTTATTTTCTTTTGTTTTCTTAATATATCCTTCTTCTTCCAAAATCTTGCTTATTGCAAGAATATTTTTTGAAGAGGGCGCAACAACCTCTTTTTTTCCAGCCATATAGGCATTTTTTATTCTAATTAAGAAATCACCAACAGGATAATTCATTTTGTAATAATTCCTTTCTTTTTCATGTTTATATTAATATTCATATGTATTTCTACCAGCTTGCTTTCTTAAATCCTGGCAATTCTCCTTTTAATGCTTTCTCTCTAAGACAAATTCTGCATAAACCAAACAGTCGATAGTACGCTCGCGTTCTTCCACAAAGAGCACACCTGTTAACATTCCTCACAGAATATTTTTGTTTTTTAAGAAATTTTACTATACTAGATTTTTTTGCCATTTTTGCGAATCTTTTTAGCAAAAATACCAAGAGTCTCTGGTAAGTCCGAGTTAAACGAGGACGCACCAAGAGTTGTTGGTATAAATTCCTATAAAGACCCTCCTTTCTTGAATGGTACTCCCATTTCCTCAAGCAACATTCTACCTTTTTGGTTATCTCCTGCATTTGTTACAAGAGTTATTTGCAGACTTCGTATTTTATCAACTTTTCCGGGATCAATTTCTGCAAATACTGTATTTTCGGTAAATCCGATACTTAAATTTCCTCTCCCATCAAAAGCCTTATCGTCAACCCCATTAAAGTCTCTTACGCGAGGGAAGACAATTGTAACAAGTTTTTCAAAAAAATCATACATTCTACTACCTCTCAGTGTTACAACAAGACCAATCTCATCTCCTTCTCGCAATTTAAATGTAGAAACGGAAATCCTTGCTTTTGCTGTTTTTGGTTTTTGCCCTGTAATAAGAGCCAGATCTTCACGCGCTTTTTCAATGTTCTTTTTATCCGAAAGGTAATCTTTTGTGCTAGCGTTTACAACAATTTTTTTAAGCCTCGGAACAGCCATAGGATTTTTTATCTTCATTTTATCCTGCAGTTTTTTAACTGTTTCTTTTTCAAATGATTGTTTTAAATTTGACATAATATTTTTTAGGCGCTAGCCCTGGCGCTGCTTATGCTTTGGATTCTCACAAATTACAAACAATTTGCGTTTCCTCCGAACGATTTTGCATTTAATACATCTTGGTTTTACTGACGCTTGTACTTTCATTTTCGCGAACTCCTTCCTTTTGAGCGAAAATACCAAGAGTCTCTAGCAACACTAAGCGAACGCGAAGTGGCGCCGAAAGTTGTTGGTATAAATAAAATATTAGTATTAACCATATGTCTTATATTGCTGCTTTACATTTTCTACAAACTCTTATTTTCTCGCTTTTGACAATTTTGTATCCGACTCGAGTCGGCTTTTTGCATTTTGGACAAATTAACGCAACTTTACCTGCAACAAGTGGCTTTGTAATAGTTACGATTTCAGATTTTTGGTTAGCTGCACGAGATTTCACGTGTTTTTTATATTGGTTTACACCATCCACAAGAACACTACCATCTCTTGGAAAAATTTTTTCAATTTTTCCATTTTTTCCCTTATCCTTTCCCAATAAAACCTTAACCATGTCTCCTTTTTTTAGTTTCATTTTAAAAATGTTACTTTTCATATTTTAAACAACATTATTTGCAAGGCTTGCAATTTTTACAAATCCTTTTTCTTTTATTTCCCGCGCGATTGGACCAAAAATCCTCGTCCCTACTGGATTTCTCTCTTTATCATCAGCAATTATAACCCCAGCATTTTCAGAAAACCGAATATACGTACCGTCGCGTCTTCTAAATTCTTTTCTACTTCTCACCAAAACTGCTTTTACCTTATCTCCTTTTTTAAATTGAGTATTTGGAAGAGCTTTTTTTACAACACAACCAAGAACGTCACCTATATACCCAATCCTTCTTTGTGATCCACCGTATATCTGGATTACCATGAGCTGTTTTGCTCCCGTATTATCTCCAACTTGTAACATTGATCTATGTTGAACCATTATTTTTTTTGTCCTTCCTTTATTATTTCAACAACTTTAAACATTTTTTCACGACTCATAGGCCTTGTCTGTTCAATTTTAACCATTTGACCCTCCAAAGGCGCCATGCTATTAGTGTCTGCTTTGAATTTTTTTGTCACAGTAATTATTTTTTTATACATCTTGTGTCTTATCCTTCTTTCAATTCCAACCACAACGGTATTTTGCATTTTTGCAGATAAAACTGTTCCAATAAGTTGTTTTTTAGCCATGATTTTCCTTTCCTTTAAATTCTTTTTGTAAAATAATAGTCATAATTCTTGCAATATTTTTTCTTTTTGTGCGAATTCCAGCTGTATCCTTATTTTTTCTTGCTGCAATTTCAATTTTAAGCTTTCCAACTTCGGCACGAGTATCAAAAAGCTCTTTTTTTAATTCATTAACTGTTCTGCTATACAATTCTGCTTTTAGATTTTTTTTCATAATTAAATGCTCTCCTTTTTCAAAAATGTGCTTTTTATAGATAATTTGTGCCCTGCAAGACGCAAAGCTTCTTTTGCAACATTTTCAGGTACTCCACTCATTTCAAAAATTACTCTTCCAATTTTGACGGGTGCTACAAATTGGAAAAAATCACCTTTCCCTCCACCCATTCTGGTTTCCGGTGGTTTTTTTGTAAGCGGCCTATCCGGAAAAATTCTTATCCAGACACGTCCACCTCTTTTTGTAAAATGCGTAATAGCTTTACGAGCCGCTTCAATTTGACGGCTTGAAATATTTCCTTTTTCTTCAACCCTTAACCCAAATTCTCCAAAAGATACTTCTGTACCACCAACGGCAATATCCATTTTTGATTTTGGTTTAAATTGTTTTCTATATTTTTGTCGTCTAGGTGCTAACATAATTTTTATCTATTTATCCAAACTTTCACTCCGATATATCCGCTTTTTGTCAATGCCGGAACGCTTGCAAAATCTATGTCTGCTCTAATTGTCGAAAGAGATACTTTTCCTGCCTGAACCCGCTCACGTCTTCCAATTTCTGCCCCTCCGATTCTTCCCGAAAGAACAATTCTTACGCCTTTTGCGCCGCTTGACATAACTCTCTCAATTGACTGCTTCATTATTCTCTTGTGCGGCATACGTCTTATTAATTGATCAGAAACGTTATTAGCAACAAGATAAGCAGACAAATTCGGCTCTTTTATGGGTTCTACTTTTAGCTCAATTTTTGGATCATTTTTACCTTTTATCGATAACTTCAAGAATTTTACAATTTGTTTTTTTAATTCCTCAAGTCCTGTTCCGCCTCGTCCGATTACAATTCCAGGCCTAACAACAAAAATTGATATTTTTATGCTTGAAACAGATCTTTCAATAATAATGTCTCCTACGCCAGCAGGTTTTAATTTCGTAAGAAGCATTTCGCGCACCCTAATATCTTGCAAAACGGTTTTTGCATAATTTTTCTTATCATAATACCCTACGCTTTTAAAGCCGTGATGGATCCCGAGCCTTAATGCAATAGGATTTACTTTTTGTCCCATATTTAAACTTTTTCTCCTTTCAACTCTTCCTTTGTTTTATTTTTTTCAACCAAAGCAGGTGCCGCAACCGACGCAGCTACTTTTTGTCCTAAAATAACCGTTATATGGCTCATTCGCTTTTTATATGGACGTGTCCTTCCACGCCCTGCAAAATGAAATCTTTTATACGTTCCCGCTTCATTTACTGAAATTTCTTTAATAAAAAGATCGTTTTTGACTGCTTTAAAATTATTCACTGCGTTTGCGATTGCTGACTCAAGAGTTTTTTTGACCGGTGATGCCGCACGCTTCCCACTCATCGCAAGCTGTACAAGCGCCGGTGCTATTTCATATTTTCTTACAAGATCTGCTACCAACCTCACCTTTCGAGGCGAAATTTTTATATTTTTACTTGTTGCTGCAAATTCCATATTATGTCTTACTTATTTCACGCGCTACAATTCTTCCATGTCCTTTAAAGTATCGTGTTGGTGCAAATTCACCAAGCCTATGTCCTACCATATTCTCAGTTACTTTCACAGAAATATGGTTTTTTCCGTTGTGGACTAAAAACGCATGTCCTACAAAGTCCGGCGGAATCTGACAACTCCTCGCCCATGTTTTAATAGGAGTTGAATCTCCATTTCCTTTTTGCTTCTGTACCTTCAGAAGCAATTTTTCATCAATATATGGTCCTTTTTTTAAACTTCTGCTCATGTTTTATTTAATTTTAAATTTATAATTTACAATTTCTAATGAATATTAAATGTTTTAATTTTTAAAATTTATTAATTTAAACTTGATTTAAAATTTCAAATTTATAATTGAAAATTATTATTGTTTTCTCCTTTTTACGATAAACTTATTCGAATGTTTTTTCTTATTTCTTGTCTTACCAACCGCAGGTTGCCCGGCATATGTTTTTGGATATTTCAAACCAATTCCGGAACGACCTTCTCCTCCACCGTGAGGATGAGATGACGGATTCATTGCGGTACCACGAACCTTTGGTCTGTGTCCTAAGTGACGGGATGCTCCCGCTGTTCCAAGAACTCTATCTTTCCAATCAACTTTCCCAATCTGACCAATTGTAGCAAAATTTCCGGATCTAATCTTTCTTACTTCACCTGACGGCATTTTAACATGAACATATCCTCCTTCGGAAGCCATCACTGTTGCCATATTACCGGCTCCTCGGGCTATTTGCCCTCCGCGCCCGTGGGTTAATTCAATATTGTGAATAACCTGCCCAACAGGAATTTTTCCAAGCGGAAGGGCATTCCCAACTCGCGCATCGACGTTTTCTCCTGTAACAATCTTATCTCCCACTGAAAGCCCCAAAGGACTTAAAATATATCTTTTTTCTCCATCCGCATAATGAATAAGGGCAATATCAGCGCTTCTATTTGGATCGTACTCTATTCCTACAACATTACCTACAATTTCAAATTTGTTGCGCTTGAAATCAATCATACGATAATACCGCTTTGAACGACCACCTGTATGACGAATGGTGACACGTCCGGTCGTATCTCTTCCTGAATGTTTTTTAAGTATTATTTTTAATTTTCTTGTCATATTATTAAATTATTTTTTATCTTTCTTGTCTTTTTTATCTTTATCTTTCTTGGCGGATTTTTTGTCGTCGCTAACACTTTCTTCAAAAATATCTATTTTTTGGTCGCGTGCGAGCTGAACTCTAGCCTTTTTATATGAAAAAGGTACTGATTTTATCCCAAACCGGGTTCTCTTTGTTTTTCCTCCTTTTGTAATATTTGTAGAAATACCCATTACTTTTACATTAAAAGTTTTTTCAATGTCATTTTTAATACTTGTTTTATCTGCACTTTTTAAAACCTCGAAAGTATATTTTCCGAATTTTGCATCCGCAAGCGATTTTTCCGAAATAATAGGTTTTATAAGTACTGTCATATTAATTTTGTTTCAAAAATGTATTTTCTAAAAGACCAATTGCCTCTTTAACAAAAACTGCTCTTTTACTTTTCAAAACTCCGTACGCATGAAGAGCATTGGCAGGAAGCATAGTTAACCCCCCGATATTTTTTGTAGCTTTTTTGACCATTGAATCATTATCTGTAACAAATAAAACTCTGTCTGCTTTACCTTTCTTATTTGTCAGCGAAAGTGCGCGCAAAAGCAAAGCTATCTCTTTTGTTTTTCCGGATAAATCTGATAAGTCTACAACTATAATTTCCTGACGGAGAAGCTTTGAGCTTAATGCACAAAAAAGCGCTTTTCGTTTCATTTGCTGTGGCATTTGAAGCGAAAAATCCCGTGTTCTTGGACCAAAAGTAATTCCTCCTCCGACAAAAATCGGAGCTTTCCGGGCACCGTGACGTGCACGACCCGTTCCTTTTTGTCTATATATCTTTTTTGTTGAGTAAGCAACTTCTCCTCTCGTTTTTGTATTCGCAGGTCCCTGTCTTTGATTTGCAAGATAAACTCTTACAGCTTGAGCGACCAATTTTGGACTATCGGAAACTCCAAAAATTTCTTCAGGCAATTTTAACGTACCTGTCTTTGTTCCGGATTTATCGTAAACCGCAACTGTCAAATTTAGTTTTTCAGTTTTTTCAGCTTTAACATCTTTTACCTTTACCGGATGTTTTGTAACAGAAGCTTTTGGCTTAACCACAACTTTTTTAACAGGCTTTACTTTTTTTACAGATTTTAAACTTTTAATTGTACTTGTTTTTTTAATTATTTTTTTACTTGTTGGCATTTTGTTCCTCCTTTATTTCTGATGCTTCAACCCTTGATTGTACTTCTTCAGTTACTATATCCGATGAATTATTCGAACTTTCAGAGACTTTCAAACTTTCAGTAGCTTCTGCGGGCAAGTCATTTTTCGGCGCCTCTATTTGTTCCTTTAACTTTTCCATTTCTTCAGGCGTTACTTCCACTTCCTCCACTTTTTGCACGTTTTCTTTTTTATAAAGAGGCGTGAATTTTTTATTCTTTCCGACTCTTGTTATCATCACAAGTCCGCCTTTTATTCCCGGAACAAGTCCTTTTACAAAAAGTGTGTTTCCTTCCAAGTCCAATACCTGAAGGTTTTTTATTGTAACACGCTCATCTCCCATTCTTCCCGCCATTCTTTTTCCCTTATATACACGTCCCGGAGTTGTCGTCTGACCGATTGACCCTGGAGCTCTTTCGCGGTCACTTTGTCCGTGAGTTCTTGGTCCACCTTTAAAATGATAGCGTTTTACGACTCCTGCGTACCCTTTTCCTTTTGATGTACCGACAATATCCACTACATCTCCTGGTTTGAAAACTTCTGCAGGTGAAAGCGTAGATCCCAAAGCAACTCCTTCTGTATCCTCAAGCCTTACTTCGCGAAAAAAGCGAGGTGTCTTGTCTAGCCCCGCTTTTTTTGCTATTCCCGCTATTGCCTTTTTTGGCTTTTTTCTAATTCCAAGTCCGATTTGTACGGAATTATAACCTTCTTTTTCAGCGTTTTTAATTTGTGTAACGTTGTTTCCTGCAAGGGAAATAAGAGATAATGGAACTCGTGTTCCATCCTCCAAAAAACCTTGGGTCTGATCCAGCTTGGTACCGATTAAACTTGATATATTCATAAAACCAATAAAAAAGCGACCGAAGTCGCTGACAAATGTCCCAGGGATTGACTTCGAAAACTATGTAATCATTGAAACTATCAATAGTTTGGACATGTAACAAAGATTATATACGGTTTGAATTCAAAATGCAATAGAAGCTAGAATTTTTGTTTTTTAAACTTGGTTACTCGCAAGGCACGTAGCGGGCGCCATTTGTACTTCCCAATTTTTTAATCAGGCGGTTTTTCATAAGATATTCTAAATCATAATGAAGCGTCCTGGAATTTACGGCAAAGAAACGTCTTTTAATTTGATCAAAGCTTATTAGCTTATGCTCGCGAATAATATTTAGAATTTCAGCTCTTTTTGGTAAAAGCGTATTTTCAATTAAAATTGTATCACCAGCCACAAAACTACTTTACTCTATTCTTCAATATATTGCAATATACTGCATAATACTTCGTCATATTTCAAAACTGTTTTGAATTTAATGTATTCGTCCTTTTGCGCGAAATAATAAATAATTAAACATCGCTGATTTGAAGTGAAATCTTGAAAAATTTGTTGAACGAACGCCAGGAAAGCTGAAAGGCGAAGTCCGGTGCTTTCAGTAAGTGAAATAAATTTTGAAAGTTTGAACAAGACTCGGCGGGAGCTTTTGGTACTTTTGGCGGGCAAAAGTACAAGAGGATCTACATCTTAATCTCAACATTTACCCCTGCAGGAAGATCCAGATGAATGAGGGATTCAATCGTCTTGTCTGTTGGAGACATAATATCAATAAGTCTTTTGTGGGTTTTTATTTGAAAATGTTCGCGGGCATCTTTATCAATGAATGGGGATTTATTCAAAACATAAACGCTTCTTTTTGACGGAAGAGGAATAGGACCGACAACTTTTGCGCCTGTCCTTATTGCGGTATCAAGAATTTGCTGACATGTTGAGTCAATAATTCTCGGATCGTAACTTTTCAATTTTACTCTAATTCTTCCTTTTGGCATATGTTTTAAGTTTTAAAACTTGATAAATCACAAAAAAACCTACTTCAACAGTAGGTTATTACAGGTTCGCCGCTTGGCGAAATAAACTTAAATTTTAAAAAGTGCGATTATTTAGTAACTTTTGTAATGACCCCTGCTCCTACTGTTTTTCCACCCTCTCGGATAGCAAATCTCATTCCTTCTTCAAGTGCGATAGGAACAATTAAAGTTGCATTCATTTTTGCGTTATCTCCTGGCATAACCATTTCAACGCCTGTTTGGAGTTTGATTTCACCTGTTACATCAGTTGTTCTAATGTAAAATTGAGGTCTGTAACCGCTGAAAAATGGTGTATGTCGTCCACCTTCTTCTTTTGTAAGAATATATACTTCACATTCAAATTCTGTATGAGGTGTTATGGATCCCGGCTTTGCAATAACCTGACCGCGTTCAACATCAGTTTTTTCAATTCCGCGAAGAAGAAGACCAACGTTGTCTCCAGCTTGTGCATCATCAAGTTGCTTGCGGAACATCTCAACTCCCGTAACAACTGTTTCTTTTGTTGGTTTTATTCCAATAATTGCAACTGTTTCATTAACTTTTACCTGTCCTCTTTCTACTCTTCCTGTAACTACTGTTCCACGGCCTTTAATTGAAAAAACATCTTCAACAGGCATAAGGTATGGTTTGTCAATTTCTCTAACAGGTGTCGGAATATATTCATCTACCACTTTCATAAGCTCTAAAATCTGTGCCTCTGCTTCCGGATCTCCTTGAGTTGCTTTAAGAGCTGATCCTTTAACAAAAGGTGTTTTATCTCCCGGAAAGTGATATTTTGTTAGAAGCTCACGCACTTCCATTTCAACTAATTCCAAAAGTTCGGGATCAGAAACCATATCGGTTTTATTCAGAAAAACAACAATTGAAGGCACTCCAACCTGATGTGCAAGAAGAATATGCTCACGGGTTTGTGGCATTGGACCGTCAGCTGCTGATACGACAAGAATTGCTCCGTCCATTTGAGCAGCACCCGTAATCATGTTTTTTACATAATCCGCGTGACCAGGAGCATCAATATGCGCATAATGACGGGTTTCGGTCTCGTATTCCTGATGGGAAATATTGATGGTGACTCCTCTTGCTTTTTCTTCAGGAGCATTATCAATATCTTCATACTTTTTTGCTTCCGCAAATCCCTTTTTTGCAAGTACGGTTGTAATAGCGGCGGTTAATGTCGTCTTTCCATGATCAACGTGACCAATAGTCCCGATATTTATGTGTGGTTTTGTTCTTTCGAATTTTACAGCCATATTTTTATCAAAATAAAAACACCTTTTTAGGTGTGAAATAGATAATACAATATTTCTTACCTATCGTCAAGAGGGAAATTATATATTTAAACTTTTCTCTTCGCTAAAAAATATTTTTCTTTCAAAAGAGCCTAATATCTGCTTGTGGAAGGCGGGACCTACGCATTCTCCTCGTATTTGATTTTAATTCTCTTCTCTCAAATCCCCCTACAAGATTTCCAAACGAAACATCTTTACCTCCAATAAAATGGTCTGTGGATCTAACCAAAATTTTTTCTACTCTACCCATCACAGTAGATATAGGATCTGTGCTATGTTGTAACGGCCCTTTTTCCCTACTCATATTTTTATTTAGCTAAATAATATTCTTTTAAGATTTATTTGTCAATAACTTTAATGTGACTAATATTACATCTTTAAAAACCGCAATAATATATTATAAAACTAAGAAAATGAAAGGAGGTGAAAAAAATGATTAAAAAACTTGATGGTGTTTTACTTTCGTCTGAAAATACAACAAAGCTTGTTAAGTTTTACCGGGAAATTGTGGGGCTAAAACAAGGAATGGAATTTGAGATGGAGGATGGAAAAAAAGTATATAGTTTTGATGATGTTCAACTATTTATAAACCCGCATTCCGAAGTCAGTGGAAAGAATAAAAATCCTGAAAGATTTATGTTGAATTTTGAGGTTGATGATATTGAAAAAGAAGTGGAAAAAGTTAAAAAAGCAGGAGCAAAACAAACGCAGGATATTTACCATATTGAAGGATATGGTCTGGTTTCAACATTTGAAGATGTTGACGGAAATTTCTTTCAGCTTGTTCAGGTAAAACAAAATTAGGCTTGTGGCATTAGATCTTTGTATTAAATACTGAAAAATTATTTTTTATTTATTTATCGCGTTTTGAAGATCTTCTTTTTTCATCTTCCAAATGTCCAAATCGAGTTTTCTTTCTTTAAGTATATAATTCACTCTTGCTAAATGAGAAATTAAAAGAAAAGCAAGCTCATTTGTCAAAAGAGGGTTTACTTGGACATTAAAATTATTTCTTCGTAGAACTTTTGCCATTTCAACAACACAATCAAGCGCATGATATCCTCCTACGATTGTTTCTGCTGTTTCAGAAAGATTTAATTTTCCAATAACTTCATCTAACAAATCTTCATGTTCTTCATGCTTCCACTCATCTATTTTACGAGGTACTTCTACCAATCTATCAAATTCGTGTACCGGATATAAAACGCTGAAGTTTTCCTGAGTTGTATCTTGATAAACAATTCCAAAAATCGTAAATCCTTTCTTTTTGTAACGTGCAATTTGTTTTGAAACAACACTGTAAAAATCCTCCACAAGTGAAGTCTTTGGAATATCATTACGACCACCTGTTATTCGTCCATCCGGATACATTATAATAACCGCTTTTGAAACAGGCTGAGAAACAACTTCTGCTGAAACCGGAATTAAAGCTTCTATACTCATTTGCTGCGATTATATCAGACTTTGATAAATTCAATCACAAGCCCTATCTATACTTTTTAAAATAATCACTGTATCTTTTGTTTGAATATTTAAAACCGGTATGAAGTGGAGTAGGTAAGTTATTAAGTCGAAACCATTTTATCTCATCAATTTTGTTAGGCTCGTTATTTTTCACATCTTTAGGATTGACTTTTATAAAAAATGGGATAGCTAACCAGTGAGTTTTTATCTTGTTTTGAAATCTAATTATTGAGTGCGCCGGAAGCTGCTCTTGAATTATTCCTTTACATCCATATTCTTCTCTTACTTCACGCAAAACTCCGTCTATCGGATCCTCGCCAAATTCCAATTGTCCTCCCCCGCAATCCCATCTTCCAACTTCATCCCGGCAATTCTTACTCCTTTTATGAAACAGAAACTTTCCCTTTCCATCATTGCAATAAAAAGATATCGTAACGCCAACATAATCAATTCCTGGTTTCATAATGCTTATTCTAACACAAGAAAAAGAGGTGGGAAATCATGAATGCAAACTCTTTTTATAATCTTCTATGATTTTTGCGTGGTCAAAAGCCAAAGGAGTAGGAAGATTATCAAACGTAAACCATTTTGCTTCCATTACTTCTTCTTTTTGGATTAAAATTTTTTCAGAAACCGGTTTTAAAACGTAGGCAAGACCGATATTCTGAAGATCGTGCGTATCTCGGTTGGGTCCAGAATAAATCCCAAGAAAGTTTATAATCTCGCATTCCAATCCAACTTCTTCTTTTACTTCTCTTTTTGCACAATCTTCAACAGTTTCATCCCACCCAATGTATCCTCCAATCAAAGACCACATTCCGCGGCACGGTTCTATGTTACGATTAACAAGAAGGATTTTCCCACTCTTTATAACCAACCCGCTTGTTACAAGATCTCGTGAAACATATCTTCCGCACGTGGGGCATCTTTCTCCTCTTTTGATAATTGACATAATGATATTATACAACGATATAATTATTTAAGCTCAAAACATGTATAAAAAGGCTTTGGAACATTTTAAAAATAGAGATCTGATAATTTACAATTCTGGTAAAAATTTCGAACTAATTCTGTCTGTTCATCCCGACCCTTTCATGCGTTTGACCCGCACGATTGTAGGGCAACAATTATCTGTCAAGGCGGCGGCGACTATCTTCGGAAGGTTTGGAAAATTGTTTAAAAACGGAATAAACCCTAAGGACTTACTTAAAATTCCGGATGAAAAACTAAGGGGCGCTGGAATATCTTTTCAAAAAATAAAATATCTGCGTGACTTGGCCAAGAAAACATTATCAAAACAAGTGAATTTACATAACCTGAAAAATAAACAAAACTCAGAGGTTATTACAGAGCTTGTAAGAATTAAAGGAATTGGTCAGTGGAGCGCTGAAATGTTTTTGATGTTTTCGCTCGGGCGGCCTGATGTTTTTTCATACGGCGACTTGGGCCTTCAAAACGCAATAGCCAAACTTTATAAAATGAAAAATAAACCGACAGAAAAACAGATGGAAAAATTGACAAAAAAATGGACTCCTTACCGCACTTTTGCTGCAATGATTCTTTGGAGAAGCCTTGATAACGAACCGAAATAATCAAACTATATTCTAACGATATTCTAACGATACGGGATCGTTAGCTTCGTTAGCTTCATGTCTTAAGAGTATGGGGTTCTTTTTACCTTAATACTTTCTGCTTGATTAACAGTTAATATTTGGGCGTCAAAATCAACATAGGGGAATTTTTCATGAGCACCTTTTAATTCTGCTTTTATTTCTTGAGTAAGTTTTCTTTTATTGGTCCCGGTCAAAACAATTTCTTCCCCGTGTACATTCAATATTCCGACATAATTATTCCGTTCTCTTCCTGCCATGAGTGGAATTATATGAGATTAACACCCCAAACGCAATAAAAAAAATAAACTTCGAAGATTTGAAAGTGAAACGCATAAAAATCTACAATGTACCAAAATAGGCCGGTACTATTCTTCTTTATGAAATAAGTTTATACCTCCGTCTTCTCCTCCCGTTAATTTATGCAAATCTCCTTCTTTGCTTAAATGAAAACTTTGAATTGTACCATGACATTTATGATAAGCACTGTGAAAATCTATGCTTACATTAATAAGTTTAATTTCTCGAGTTGGTTTAAAAATATCCTTGGTATGTTCTTTTTTGAATACGAAATTTATATATTTCACTTCACCCTTGCCGATAAAGCTTTGTTTAAAAGAATTGATCGTTGGCTGTTCGCTTACAGATAAATGGGCGTCTACCTGAAATGCTGGTCCGTTTCCTACATTATTTATTTTTATTGGAATAATAATTGTTTTTTTTAAATTCTTTATTTTTTTAACGTCAACATCTTCAATTATTAATATCGGTAGAATTCCATACTCTCTTTGCAACGCAAGCTCTTTAACAGTTCTTTTTGTATAAAGCATGTAAAAAAACGTGATTGTTGTTAAAACAATTGTTGTTATTGCTTGAATTACTCCTGAATTATGATTTAAAAAATTAACTATATCTATTAACATACTATCTCCACCTCAACTTCGGGGGTAAACTCAAAGGTTTCTTGGAATTTTTCTTGAATAGTTTTTATTATAGATAAAACATCTTCTGCTTTTGCTCCTCCCAAATTCACTATAAAATTGCAATGTTTTGGTGAAATTTGAGCGTTTCCAACGCGAAATTCCGCAAGATCCAAACGCTTGATAAGGTATCCCATCGCAACTTTCCCATGCCAATCCCTTTTTATTTTTTCCTCAAGGTCGGGAAAAATTTCCAAAACACTTTTTATCTTTTCTGGATCTGTAATATTTTTAAATACACTTCCGCAATTTGGAAATTCAAGAGGATGGCGTCTATTTCTATATTCAATGTTTGAAAGATAAGTTTGACGGGCTCTCTGGACACCGGCCGCATCGGTTGGAGTAAGACGGAATAGAGAAGAAACAACTATTAGATTTCTGTGTTTTTTAACAAGAGAGTTTCTATAACCAAATTTTAACTCGAACCTTTTTAACGTTATAAGTTTCATTTTTTTATCGGTTATTTCAAGCAAGGTTACTTCTTTAACGTTGTCTTTTATCTCTCCTCCAAAAGCTCCTACGTTTCCGCGAATTGCCGCCCCCACAGTACCGGGAAGTCCTCCTGCCCATTCAAGACCAATCAAACTATTCTCAAACGAAAATTTAATAACATTATCAAGAAGCTCACCTGCAAATGCCTCAACAGTGCTATTCCCAACAAGCCGAATAGAACTCTTTTTTGGCGCAATAAATCGCACGACCGCGCCGTCAAAAAAATCATCGGTAAAAATTAGATTGCTTCCCTGACCGATAAAAAAAGCCCTGGTAAGTTTGTTTCTCTTTATGAATTCAGCTGCTTTTTCAACATCTTCCGAGTTCTCAACGTCAATAAGATATCTAGCAATTCCGCCGATTTTATACCAAAGAATATCCTTGAGAGAAAAATTTTCGTGAAGTATCATAGCTTTGAAGCTATTGTAGTAGATTAACGAATTATAATCAAGGCTAGCTGGAATTTGGACCGTAAAGATAGAGAAGAACAAGAATTATTGAAACAACTCCAACCGCCATAATATACTTTGCGTATTTTATGGTAGTGCTTTTGTCTTTTTTATTCTCTTTTGTGTACTGCCACGCAAGCCAAGACGCAAAAAACGGACAAACAATGACAATAACAGTACTTCTTATCGGATCAAGAGGCTGACCTACAACCGCGCGCAAAATGCTTTCGGATTTTCCCAACATCAATATCAAAACTCCCATCCAGAAAATTGCCAATGGTGTAAGAAAAAGAACTTCAAAAAACCAAAACATTTCTTTATTCTTTTTTAGACTTATCATAATTATTCTTTATGTATTTCTGCTTGAGCAACCTGGTCTTCTTCAAGTCTGAAAATTCCTTCGTCAAGCCTTTTCTGATCAAGAAAATGCGCTATAAATCCAACAGATCTACTTAAAACAAAAAGCGCATTAAAAAATTCTATCTCTGAAAGATGCAAAAGCTCTTCATTTGAGTATTGCTCCTTTTCTGACAAAATGTCAAGAGCAACTGCGGCTATTGCACCGTCTACATTTAAAATAAGGTTGCCTTTTTTACCAACTGTTATTTTCTCAACCTCTCTGGCAAACGATGTAAATTTTCCCTTGAGTCCGCCTGAAAAAGATATAATTTCAGATACCCTTGGGTCAGGATAATCACTTCTGTATTTTCTATGTCCAATTCCAGGAATATATTTTTTCTTCGCGGCAAATTCTTCAACAAATTCGCCGGGGTTTTTATTATTCATAACACCTTCAAGCCAATTCCCTGCGGCTTCATTTATTGCCCCGCCAAATCTTGGACCAATCGTAAGAAGACCCGCGGACAAACTTGACACAAGATCCCTCCCTGCACGGGACGCAATAATCGTATTGACCGCGCCGCTTACATAAGGACCATGGTCTACAAGAAGACGCAAGACAAAATCTACAAATTCCTCAAATTCAGGAGATTTAATCTTTTTTCCCAAAAACAGGGAAGAAACAATGTAAGCAAATGAATTCTTTTTTGAAAAAGAAAGAAGGTCCTCTCCCAAAATCGATACCGTACCGTCGGTATCTTTTGAAATACTTGATGCAATAAGTGCATGTTTTCTATCACTCATATCTTCTATTATATTACTTTTTTTGTCATCTGGAACAGATGGAAGCGATTCAATTAAATCAACAAATTGCGAGAATGATTCTGCAATTTTTACCCCCACGCCCGCTAAAACATCACGTTTTGCGCGTGCTGTTTCTTTTTGGTTTGCTGCCATGGCTTTTGCGTGTCCAAACTGAGGAGCTTGAGGAAAAATCTCTGCAACAACTCCTGCTATATAGGCAATAACGGTTTTTGTAACTTTTTTTTCTGAAATAAGACTTGCCACCTCATATTCATCAACCCCTCCAAGCTCTCCAAAATAAATAATTGTTTTGGTTTTTGGATCATTTTGTGCAGCCAAAAAAGCCTCTGACGGGCGCAATAGAGGAAATCTATCTCCTCCAAAAGACATGGAAAAAGATATTTTTTTATTCATCCCTGTTACAATATTTATAATCTCGTTTGTCATACCTCCGGAAGCCGAAAGAACGGCAACACTTCCAGCATCAAAAATATGTGCATCTATTAATTGCTGTGACTCTACCCCTCCAATTGCCCCAAGCTTAAGAGTTTCAGGAATAAGAAGTCCTACGCTTGCCGGACCTATTAGAAAAATATTTTTGGAATCTGTTATTGCCCTTAAGTCCAGTGCATGTTTTTCCGGAACATTTTCTGCAAAAATAACTCCTCCCGAAAGACTTGGCAGAGAATCTATTGCCTCAACCGTTAACGTAAGAACTCTTCTTGCGGAAGCAACATTTACAAAAAGTGTTATACCGTTTCTTATTTTTTCAGGTATCCTCTCCCAAGAAGAATACACAGGAAGAAGTATCTCTTTTTTCCCAAAGAAATATCTCTCAAATTTACGGCCTGAAGCAAATATTGCTTTAATTGAAGGCTTGTCGCGCCCTAAATGAAATTCATAATCCAAAGCACTTTGAATAATAGCCGGATAACTTCCGATGAAAAGAATTGAATGGTTTTGTTTTCGCAATTTTTCAATATCTAACATAGTTTCAGAATTTTCAATTTTACCTGCCCGCAAATACTTCACATTAAACGTTGCAGGCGGGAATTTTTAATTTTCAATCAATTATCAATTTATAAATTTTAAAACATTTAGATTTCATTTTTAATTTAAAATTTGTAATTTAAAATTATTTTATAGCTTCATGAATTATGTCTGTTAATATCATTTCCGGTCCGTGAACTTTTCCGATAAGCCCGTTTTCGGAAACAAAATCGCTTATAAGCTTCAATCCCTCTTTTTGGTGAGGACCCCCGCGCCGTACATAAATTTCAATACCTTGATCTTTTAATTTCTCGCTCACCTCTGAAATTGCATTAATAATTCCTTTAAAAGTTATTCTGACATCAGTAAAATTTGCAACTCCTCCGGCAATAATCAATACTTTTTTGTCTGATTCAGATTTAAGAAGCAAACTTAGTAAATTTTTTGTATAAATGTAGGTTTCTTCCTCATTCGGGTTTCCGGAATACTCCCCGTAATTTGCAAGCTCTCCTCCATGGCCAATATTTTTTACTTCATCAGCCAAAACAATACTTGCGCCGCCGCCTGAAAGAAGCATAAAAATGCTTCCGTCAGGATTTAGAACATTTAATTTAAATGCTGCCGGACTTTTTGCCGAAAGCCGCAAAATATTTTTTTCCTCATCAGTTAGCTTTGAAGCACGAGCATTACGAAAGTCAGAAGAAGACCAGTCTTGGACAAAAAATTCTGCCGCGCTATCTACTTCTCCTGCAATATCCAAAATCTGAAAGCTGTCAAACTTAACAACAAGCGGATTTATTTCAAGAAATGAAAAATAAAGATCGTCAAATGCCTCTTTTAATTTCAAAAAAACTTCTTCATCCATTCCCAATCCTTCTGCAACGCTTCGTGCGGCTTGTAAATCTTTTAAAAGAAGCGTTTCTACTTCTTCTTTATGTTTTTCAATATCTATTCCTCCTTTATGCGAATACGAAACAACGGTTCCAAGAGTTGTTCTCTCAAGGGATAAATACTTCTCAAGAGATGAATCATGAGGAACATATTCTTCGACTAAAAAATATGAATAGCCGCGCTTTCTGTAATTTTCTATTGCAAGAATAACTCCATTAAGATCGGTATCAAGGGTGACTAAGCCTTGTTTCATCCTGCGTTTTACCCCTTCATCAACTTTTACAACATATTTTCTGTCGGGACGAACAAACTCATTAATTTTTTCGACAACATCGGTATCGGCATTAAAAGATAGGCCGTGATAAGTAAGGCCTAAAAAAGTGTGGAGCGCCATCTTGGCAGCATATTCGGACAGAGCAACCCTAGCCATAACAATTAATTATACTAAATTCTAAGTATATTCGCCGATTTGAAGTGAAATCTTGAAAAATTTGTTGAACGAACGCCCGGAAAGCTGAAAGGCGAAGTCCGATGCTTTCAGTGAGTGAAATAAATTTTGAAAGCTTGAACAAGACTCGGCGAGAGCTTTTGGTTCTTTTTGCGGAAAAAAGAACAAGAAATAAATTACTGCGCGGTAATTCTTCCGGTGAATGTGGATTTGGCAAGCATTGCTTCAACAATGTTTCGCGGAACTTCTTCGTAATGCGAAGGTTCCATATAATAAGTAGCGCGTCCCTGCGACATAGACCTAAGAGTCGTCGCGTATCCTGAAAGTTCTGACAGCGGAACAAGACCCAAAATTATGCGCGCATTTCCGCGTTCTTCTGTTCCTGTGATTTGCGCACGCTTTGAACTAAGATCACCTATTACATCTCCCATAAATTCTTCAGGAGTTGTCACCTCAATTTTCATAATCGGTTCAAGAAGTTGTAGATTTGCTTTTTTGGAAGCTGTTTGAAGCGCCATACTCGCAGCAATTTTAAAAGCAATATCTGAAGAATCAACATCATGATATGAACCGTCGTAAACAGTTACTTTCATATCAACCATCGGATACCCCAATAAAATTCCTTTTTCCAAAGTCTCCTTAACTCCTTTTTCAATAGAACCTATAAATTCGGCAGGAATCGCGCCTCCTTTTATTGCATTTACAAATTCGTAGCCTTCACCACGCGGTACGGGCGCAATTCTAAGAAGACAGTGTCCATATTGCCCACGTCCTCCTGTTTGCTTAATATATTTACCCTCACCTGTTGCTTCAATAGCAATTGTTTCTTTGTAGGCCACTTGAGGCGCGCCTACATTTGCGTCAACGCCAAATTCCCGCTTCATGCGGTCAACCATAATTTCCAATTGCAGCTCGCCGATCCCCGACATAATTGTCTGCCCTGTTTCATGATTTGTCTTAACGCTAAAAGTAGGATCTTCTTCCATAAGCCTTTTTAGCGCAAGTCCCATTTTCTCCTGATCATTTTTTGTTTTCGGCTCAATTGCAAGAGAAATAACAGGCTCAGGAAATGAAATTTTTTCAAGAATAATAGGTTTTGCCTCATCACACAATGTATCTCCGGTAACCGTGTCTTTCAAACCGACAACAGCAACAATTTCTCCGGAATAAGCAACTTTTATTTCCTCACGTTGATTTGAATGCATAAGAAGAAGGCGCCCGACACGCTCTTTTATTCCTTTTGAAGAATTATAAATGTATGAACCGGAATCAATTTTGCCGGAGTAGAGGCGAACAAATGTAATTTTCCCAACGTGAGGGTCAATTTGAACTTTAAAAGCAAAGCCCGCAAAAGATTCTTCGGGAACCAATTGTCTTATTTCTTCCGCGCCCGTTTTTGGAGACAAACCCTTCACTTCTTTCAAATCCATTGGTGACGGAAGATAATCAACGACTGCATCAAGAAGCGGCTGAACGCCTTTATTGCGCAGAGAAGACCCCGCATAAATTGGAACTACTTTATAACCAACTACCGCTTTTCTAAGACCGGCCTTTAATTCCTCAACAGTCAATTCTGTTCCATTTAAATATTTATCCAAAAGCTCATCATCGTTTTCCGCAATTTTCTCAATCATTTTGTGGCGGTACTCTTCAACTAGCTTTTTCATATTTTCAGGAATTTCATCGGACACGTCATACTTTGCGCCGAGTTCCTCGCCTGTCCAAGTAATGGTTTTCATGTTTAAAAGATCAACAATTCCCTTAAAATCCTGCTCCGCGCCAATCGGAAGAACCATAATAATCGGGTTTGCACCAAGACGTTTCTCAATAGAAGCAACAGTCTTTAGAAAATCAGCTCCGAGCTTATCCATTTTGTTGATAAAACAAATTCGCGGGACTTTGTATTTGTCTGCCTGACGCCAAACAGTTTCACTTTGCGACTGGACGCCTTCTTCAGCATCAAGAACGGTAACCGCGCCGTCCAAAACGCGGAGAGATCTTTCAACCTCTGCTGTAAAGTCAACGTGTCCTGGAGTATCGATAAGATTTATCCTGTAAGGTGCATCTTGGTCACTGGACTTACCGATAGGAGTATGTGTCCAAAAAGTGGTTGTTGCGGCACTGACAATAGTAATTCCTCGTTCGCGCTCCTGATCCATCCAGTCCATAACAGTATTTCCTTCATCAATATCACCAATCTTGTAGGACTTTCCTGTGTAAAAAAGAATGCGCTCGGAAGTTGTGGTTTTTCCCGCGTCAATATGCGCAATAATCCCGATATTGCGAATTTTTTCTAACGGTACGTTTCTATCTGTATCAGCCATTTTTTGAGCTCCTTATGCAAGCTACGCGCTCTATAAATAAAAGTCCTTGAGCGAGAAAATACCGTGAGTCTCTGGCAAGTGAGCAAGTTTGCGAACGCGCCAAGAGTTAACGGTATAATATACGCTAAATCAAAAAAATTCGAATTACGACACCGCCAGCGGTTTGACGAAATTCGAACTCATGTTATTTTACCAGACTCATCACCTTATGTAAATACACTAAGACCGTGCTATAATTTCGAAAATGAACCCTAACAGAATACAAAAAATCCAAACAATACTCACAGAAAGAAAGATTGATGCGCTATTAGTTAGCTCAAGCATAAATATCCGCTACATCACGGGATACTCCGGATTTATGTCTGAAGAACGTGACGCATATATTTTTGTGACAAAAAAATATGCAATTTTATTTACAAACACTCTTTATTTTGATGAGGTTAAAAAATCGGTAAAAGATCCGATCAAAGTTTTTTTGATAACCCAACTCCAAAAAACGCTTGAAGAGTTTTTAAAACATGAGAAGATAACAAATATTGGTTTTGAAGAAAATCTAACTTATTCAGAATACATTCGCTTTAAAAAATTAATAGGGGTTAAGCTTAAACTTGCAGAGAATATTATCGAGGAAATTCGAACAATTAAAGATCAAACCGAACTTAAATCACTACATAAAGCTTGCAACCTTACGGACTCTGCTCTCGATTATGTTTTAAAAAAGATCCGAAATGGAATAACAGAGCTTGAATTGGCATGGGAAATTGAAAAGTTTATTCGCGAACACGGAGGAGAACTTGGTTTTCCGTCAATTATCGCTTTTGGTAAAAATTCTGCAATCCCTCACCATAAAACAGATGAAACCAAACTTAAATCAAGCTCAATTGTTCTTTTGGATTTTGGCGCAAAGGCTGGTGGATATTGCGCAGACATGACGCGCACTGTTTTTTTCGGAAAAGCTCCAGAAAAATTTAAAAGAATGTACGAAACAGTGAGGATTGGGCAGGAAAAAGGGTTTAAACCAAAAATGTTTACGCCTCAAGATCTGGATAAAATCCCAAGAGATTATATTATTTCCCAAGGATACCCAAATATCCCACATTCTGTTGGACATGGGGTTGGACTTGCTGTCCATGAACTTCCACATATTTCCCCAGGAATTAAAGAAAAGATTAATCCAAACACGCCCTTTACCATAGAGCCCGGAATTTATATAAATGGTTTTGGCGGAGTAAGAATAGAAGATACTGTATATTTTGATGGAGAAAAAATAAATCTGCTCACGCAATCTCCAAAAAACCTTATAGAACTATAGTCTAAAATTATTCTATTTCTGCTTGATATCCTGTTTTTGTAATTTGCTTTATTATTTGTTCAATTTTCACATTTTTCTCATCAAACTCAATCTCAACTTCTCCCTTTGCATAACTTGTGTTGGATGATTTTACCCCGTCTACCAAATCTTCTAAATCACCATCTATATTCATAGCGCAACTTGCACAATGCATACCTTTTATTTTAAGTTTTATTTTTTTCATTTAAATAACATGTATTATTCCCCGAAACATTCCCATACTGCACATAAATGCAATATCTTGAGGAGCATCTGGTGCTGTAAAAGAAATTGTGTCAGAAGTTCCCAGCGGAATAACTTTTTGTACTCCTAATTGAGGAATAGTAAATGCTTGTATGCATCCACTTCCGTTTGTGTTTGTAATTTTTAAAGTTACGTTAGAATTTGCTTTGACATTTATAATATTTGGATTGTATCCATATGATTCTATATCAATAACCGGACCTTGAGTGACCTGTAATGCAATATTGTTGGTTTTCGAGCCATCATCACATAGAGTAAAAAAACACACTGTTTTTGAAAACATATTTTTAAGTGTCCAATTACTTCCTGTAAGCGCGATTGCACCGTCAAGGTTGTAAATAGCCAAAAGGATAATAGAAATTGCCGCGACTTTTGCGAAATTTTTCTGCATAATATCTCCCAGTTTTGTCGCAAAGTATCCCAGTATGAAAAATATAGGAGATGTTCCAAGGACAAACGCGAAAAGAATTGCTGCTCCTAAAAACGGATTTCCCGAGCCAACTGCAAGGACCATCATTGCTTGCGTTGTTCCGCACGGAATAAATACGGTAAACGCTCCTAAAAGCGCCGGCGCAAAAAAATCCTTGCTCTTTGATCTATTTCTTACAAGACGTGTCAAAATTTTTGGCGGCTGGATGATAAAGTACCTAAAAATTGGATGAACATTAAGAAGATTTAGAGCAGTTCCGATCATAAAAACAGCAACCGCGATTTGAAAGGTAGTCCGTAAAGGTATGGAAAGCTGGAAAACGCTTCCCAAAAGACCCAATAAAAATCCCAAAACCGTATATGCTATAAGTTTTGTTCCTAAAAAAGCAAGAATTGGCAAGGCGTTTCCTTTTTTCGTTTCTTCTTTAAGCCTTTCTTCTTCTCTGTTTGCAATTGTTGCAGCAAGAAGTCCGCCCTGAACCGCCATGCACGTAAGCCCTCCTGTTAAAAGTCCTGTTAAAAATACTGCTGTTAAATTCATAGCTTGGCAATATTATACATTAATTTTCGCACGTTTTAATAATAAAGAGTTTGTAACAACAGACACAGAACTTGTTGCCATAGCAAATGATGCAAAAATTGGATTTAAGAGTATGCCGGAAAAAGGATATAAAGCTCCCATCGCAACAGGAATAAGAATTATATTGTATCCGAATGCCCAGAAAAGATTTAATTTTATCGTTCTCATTGTTTTTTTGGAAAGTATAATTGCTTTTACTACAGACTTTAAATCATGATTTATAAGAGTTATATCGGCTGCCTCAATTGCAACGTCAGTACCGCTTCCCATTGCTATTCCTACATCAGCTGCGGCAAGCGCAGGAGCATCGTTTATTCCGTCTCCTACCATTGCCACAACTTTTCCCTGACTTTGTATTTTTCTAACCTCATTTTCTTTGTCTTGAGGAAGAACATCCGCTAAAATTTTAGAAATTCCCAAACTTCTAGCTATTGCATCAGCAGTTCTCATGTTATCTCCAGTAATCATAATAGTCTGAATACGCATTTTGTTAAGTATTTGTATTGCCTCTTTTGCGCTATCTTTTATCGTATCTGCTACTGCAATTAGCCCGATGAGCTCATTTTTAACAGCTATCATCATAACCGTTTTTCCTTCTGTCTCAAGTTTTTCAATTTGTTCTTCAGAATCCTTAAAGTTAACTTTTTCTCTCTCCATCATTTTTCTATTCCCAAGAATTACTTTATCCATTTTTAGAAATCCTTCAACCCCGTGTCCGGGTACGGCTTTGAATTTATCAATTTTATCTAATGTAATTTTTTTATTTTCTGCGTCTTTTACAATTGCTTCTGCCAAAGAGTGTTCCGACCCTTTTTCAAGTGAGGCAGCCAACCTTAATATCTCACTATCACTTTGAATTTTGAATTTTGAATTTTGAACTTTAACTATATCCGTTACCTTAGGTGTTCCGTGAGTCAAAGTTCCTGTTTTATCAAAAATAATTGTATTTACTTTATGGGCAATTTCAAGACTCTGGGCATCTTTTATTAAAATCCCATTTTCAGCGCCTATTCCAGTGCCGACCATTATTGCCGTGGGTGTTGCAAGTCCCATTGCGCACGGGCATGCAATTATAAGAACCGCAATAGAATTTAGAATTGCAAAAACAAGAGCGGGCGTAGGACCAAAAACATACCATACGACAAAGGTTAAAATAGAAAGAATTATAACGACAGGAACAAAATATGAAGAAATTACATCTGCAAGTCTTTGAATTGGTGCCTTGCTTCCTTGCGCTTCTTGAACGAGTTTTATAATTTGAGATAGCATCGTCTCACTTCCTACTTTTGTTGCTTTATAAAGAAATGTTCCTGACTTATTTAATGTTGCTCCGATTACAATATCTTTAATTGTTTTCTCAACCGGAATGCTTTCTCCGGTAACCATAGATTCGTCAATTGACGAATCTCCCTCAGTCACAATTCCATCAACCGGAATTTTTTCACCGGGTCTAACGCGAATTAAATCTCCTACGACTACGTCTTGTATGGGAACATCAATTTCCTTTCCGTCTCTAACAACACGCGCTGTTTTTGCCTGAAGTCCTATTAATTTTTTTATTGCCTGAGAGGTTTGTCCTTTGGCTTTGGCTTCCAAAAACCTTCCTAACAAAATTAATCCGATAACAACAGATGCAACATCAAAATAAGGCATTGCTTCTATTTGAAATTTTTGAAGTATTGCAGGAAAAAACGTTACAAAAACTGAATAAAAGTATGCAACGCTTGTGCCTATTGCGACAAGTGTATCCATGTTTGCCGTTCTATTTTTAAGTGCAGGAATTGTGGCTTTGTAAAAAGCGAGCCCTGCCCAGAATTGAACAGGAGTAGCAAGCAAAAGCTGAAAGAAAAAGTTTTTAAAAAGATCGGGAGCGTAATTTGATAATCCGGGAAAACTTCCCCACGTAATTATTGCTCCGAAAAAAAGACTTACAGCAACTTTATTTCTTAAGCTTACCAAATCTTTTTGTTTTTCCTTATTTTCTTCTTCATCAGAAGTATTATTAGCCAGTAAAGCTTGGTATCCTACGCTAGAAACGGAATTTAAAATATCATCATCTTTTACTCTTTCTTCTATTGTGACGATTGCTTTTTCCGAAGCATAATTTACGTTTGCGTCAAGAACCCCGTCAACTTTTTTTAACGCCCTTTCAATCACTCGTACGCAAGATGCACAATGCATACCTTTTAGTGAATAAGTTTTTTTAAGTGTTTTCATATTAATCCTTAACGATAAGTTTTCCATGAAACATGCCCATGCCGCATGAGAAGTCAAACGTACCGGTCTTTTCAGGTTTAATTTCAAAAGAAACGGTTTTTCCGAGAGGAAGAAAGCGTTTTATTTTAAATTCGGACAATATAACATCTTCAAGACAGCTATTTTCATCTTGCCTTGTAAAATTAAAAGTTGTAATTTTGTTTTTTTTAATTTGAACCGTAGAAGGTTGATATCCTCCTTTTACTAAAATATCGACCTCTGCTTTTTCCGGGCTTTCAGAACGTGCTTGGACCGCTTCATCTTTTTTTCCGAAGAAAAACCAAGCAGTAAAAATAATACCTAAAATTCCACCGATAAAAACAAAAACTTTATCCATTAATTTGCTTTTTTCTTGAAAACATTCATAATTTCCTTGATTGCCTCGTTACCTTTTCCTTCTTTTATTGCATTGGCCGCGCATGTTTTTAAATGATTTTCCAAAACCGCATTGCCGGTTTCTTTAAGCGCTCCTTCAACGGCTTGCAGTTGATGTAAAACGTCAATGCAGTAAGAATCGTTTTCAACCATACTGATAACCTTCTCAAGATGCCCCCTCGCGATTTTAAGGCGATGAGCAATTCTTTCTTGTGTATCCTTTGGTCTATATGCCATATTTTGTGCGGAATGATGCCTAATTATATCCCCCCATGAGGGATATATTAATACATTAAAGAGTGTTTGTCAATAGTCCTTGAATTTTTTATTTAAATTGATTAGAATAGGTCTTCATGTATGGGTTTTATGAGTAGAACAGCGATTATATTTATAGTTCTTGTCGTCATTGGGTTTGGCGGCCTCTACTTTCTTTTGAAAACAAAGCAGACAACATTCACTCCGCAAATTCCGGTTGTACCTTCACCAACCGTTCAGGTCCAGCGCCTTATTACAATTGCACCGTCTATTAGTGTTACCCCGTCCTCTACATCTGCTGTGCCAACAATAAACCCTGTTGCGGCAAAAAAGGCCACTATTAAAACAAGCAAGGGAGATATTGTTTTTTCGTTTTACGGAAAAGAAGCGCCGGGGACTGTGGCAAATTTTGTGCAAAAAGCACAAAGCGGATTTTACAACAATCTTACGTTTCACCGTGTTGAAGATTGGGTAATCCAAGGAGGAGACCCTAAAGGCAACGGTACCGGTGGAGGAGATTTGCCGACAGAATTAAGCGAAAAACCATTTGTTGTTGGATCCGTTGGTGTTGCGCGCGGAGGCGACATAAAAATCTCAAACGATTCACAATTTTTTATAACAAAAACGGAAGCTCCATGGCTCAATAATCAATATACAAATTTTGGAATTGTGACTGACGGAATGAATGTGGTTAATACAATAAAAATCGGCGACCGCATTTTAGGAATTACTGTTGAATAATCTTTCATTATCGTTTCGCGCGCCATTTTTGCTTTGTTTATCGTTTTGCGCACAATATCTTTCATTCTTCGATTCGCAGTACATTTTTCCATTGCGATTGAAGCATATTCGTCGTTTCGCGCGCAACTCTTGAAGTCTTGCCCGAGTGAACGCCAGGAAAGAGGAAAGGCTTGTCCGGCTCTTTCAGTGAACGAGGAAAAGACGTAATGCGTGAGCACGACACGACGAGAGGTTTTGCTTCTTTTGGCGGACAAAAGTACAAAGAAAATATTATCTCAATTCTTCAAGAATCACGACTTCAGAATTCACAACGCCTTTTTTCAATTTTTCCTCGGCCTCGCAAGCTTTTTCTTTTAACAGACTTTTATAATGCATGGGAATTGTTTTTTTTGCGCCAATTGCATTTGCCGCCTCAATTGCCTCTTCAACATTCATCGTATAAGTCCCGCCCATCGGAAGCATCGCAATGTCAATACTGAGCTTGTCGAACGTATTCATCTCGGCAGTAAAATCCGTGTCTCCCGCATGGTAAATTGTAAGACCGTTTAAATTAAAAATGTACCCTACCCAATTGTTTGATTTTGGATGAAAGCTTAAACGCTCAGGCACCACATTGTATGCCGGAACCGTATCAAATTTGAATCCGTTAATTTCGTATGATTTATTCGGCTCAACGGGAAATTTAACTTGAGTAATATTTAGAGTTTTTAAGCTGTCAGGTGTTGCGACAACCGTTGTTTTCGGTTTGAGAATTAAACTAATATCGGTATTCGATAAATGATCATAATGTGCATGAGTGATAAAAATAATATCTGCTCCGCCAGCCGGCGGATTTTTTGGTAAATTGAACGGATCTACATAATAAATCTTCTGCCCTGTTTGGGAATCGGTAAAACAAAAAGAAGCATGCCCCAACCAAGTCACATTTTCCATTGGATAAAATATACCACAAAAAAAGTCAGGGAGAAAGAAAATTATACGGCTAGGGAGTTAAATTACGAGAAAAAATAACCTAACGTTCTCATGTTCTCGAGAACATGAGATAGAACGTTCCGATGTTCGTTTGAATGTTTGACCGAAATATACCTGTTGTTAATAATGTTTAAACTGGAAAAAAATAATAAAACCCCGCGGCCCAGAAGCCAAATAAAAATTAGGAATAAAAAAACTGAAAAAATTATACTGCTTTTGGCTTATTTTAGCACCTTTTTGAAATTGATGTAGGTGATAGGTTCACTAGGTTATAGGTAATAGGTTGATAGATGGGACGCTTTGCTACCTTTGTTTTACTTCGTAAAAAAAGTAGGTTATGGGTTTTAGTTGTAGTTTCTAAATTCAATATGAAATACTTTTTTGTATCCTTCGAAAATAATTTTTGCCCTTTGAAACAAATCTCTTTGACCCAAAATAGCTTTATATGGAGCCACTCCTTCAATTATATTTACATTTAATCCAAATTCCTCGTCAAATATTCTGACTTTTATTTTTGCCGCGTGAGAAATAAAATTTCCACCAACTGAAAATCCACCGACTCCCGGAATCTTTTGCCAGTCTATCCCTAAGTCTTCTGCGATTACGGTAGAAATTACAGCTCCGGCTGCTTCGGAATCGACCAACGCATAAGTTGAAACTTCTTTTGTTCCATTAATAAATTTTAAAGGTAACATTGGTTGAGGTAGAGAATTTTTCAAACCCGGCATGGGACTGTATTCGACCGTGATCATTTTTAGCCTACGAAGTTATCATATCTCTCACCGGCGGGGAAGAAAAATAAGTCTAATTTTTTTTCCTCTGCTTTTAATTTTGCTTCTTTTAGTGTTTCCCCGTGAACGAGAACTTTTTTATGGTCTGTGGAAATCCCTACCCACCCCGACTTAAAACCTTTTAATAATTTTACGAAATCTATCTTTTTCTGTTTCATAACCTTATTTTACGTCAGATAGAAAATTTTATCAAGCTTTTTTTTGAGGCTGGGATGATATATGATTTATGATTTAAGAAAAATTTTGGGCTTGGTTTTTAGGGAGTATAATTGACGTGTGTTGGGGAAATTAAAAAATTTATTTTTTGGAATAAGAGAAGACTTTATATCCGTTAAATATAAGTTTTTGTCTTTTTATTACTTTTCTTCCCTACGCGACAAAATAATATTTTCATCGGCTATTGTTTGTATTTTTTTAATCACGGTTTTCACCTCTACAAGCAAGGCTGAATTTTACGTATCAGCCGCAAGAATTACGGCAGTAATTATTATTACATTTTTTATTTTTGTTTTATCTGAAACTCTTTGGTCTGCTGTAAAAAAAACCTGGTATTATAAGGTGCATGTCAAAAATAGAAGAAGTATTTCTGTTTATTTAAAAAATATCCACCAAGTAAAATTTGAAGGACCGGAAGCAGATCACCCGGAGGGAGCAATATATATAATTTCTAGTAGCAATTCCTCAGGATACGGCGACAACATAGTTAGAAACGGATTGGAAATTGTCATTCTCCTATCAATCCTTGTAGATATTTTTCCATATTCTTTTGACATCAACTTTATACTTATTTGCATAACGTTTATTTATGTAATGATTTATGATCGTCAGTCTGTTGACCAAGTTTTTTCTGACCTAGTTGTTCTAATTCTCTGCATTGACAAACTTTACAAAGAAAACCCTGAAAATTGCAGAAAAATTATTATGGAGAATGATATTTTATCGATGCAGGAGCTGAGAACAATTTATCGGGCCGTAAAAAGATCTAACGAAAAATTAAAATCTAAAATCTAAAGTGTGCAAAAGCCTTATTGGCTTCGGCCATACGGTGGGCTACATCTCTTTTCTTTATTGCCTCGCCCGCATTTTTTGAAGCGTCCAAAAGCTCTGCAGCGAGTTTTTGCGAAAATGTTTTAAATTCTGAAGTCGGTCTTTTTTTTGCCGCATCCAAAATCCATCTAATCGCCAAGGAATTTTTTCGTCCTCCCCTAACCTCTGTTGGAACTTGATACGCCGCTCCTCCGATTCTTCTGGCTTTTACCTCTACTTTTGGCCCAACAGTTTCAATTGCCTGCTCAAAAACTCCAAGTGGGTCATGTCCTTCTTTTTTTAATATTTCAAACGCGCCGTATACCACTCTTTGCGCAACGGTTTTTTTTCCGTGCATCATAAGACCGTTGATAAATTTCCCCAAAAGCAGGTTTGAGTAAACCGCATCCCCGGGATTTATTCTTTTTTTAATTTTTGTTCCACCGCGTGACATAGTTATTTAGTAAATAGATAATAGTGAATAGCAAATAGATATTTCTAATCTATTTTTACTGTCTATTGTCTAATATCTGCAGCAAATTTTACGCTGCTGCTTGTCCTCCTTGTCTTTTTACTCCATATTTACTTCTTGAAGTTTTGCGTCCGTCAACTCCTGCCAAATCAAATTTTCCGCGTACTAAATGATATTTTACTCCGGGCAAATCTTTTACGCGTCCGCCGCGGACCAAAACAATTCCGTGCTCTGCCAAATTGTGTCCGACTCCTTGAATATAAGCTGTTACTTCTTCACGGTTTGAAAGTTTTACGCGTGCAACTTTTCTAAGAGCCGAATTTGGTTTTTTTGGCGTCATGGTTCTGACAAGCGTTACCACACCACGTTTTTGCGGTCCCGGAACCAAAGAATATTTCCTGTCTTTTGCATTAAAAACAGTCCTAAGCGCTGTTGCTTTTATTTTCTTTATTTTTTTACTTCTTCCTCTTTTAATTAATTGATTTAATGTTGGCATAATATTTTCCTATTTTACCTTAATTTGGATTAAATTACTAATCTTATGCGACCTGATTTTGATCAACCGGTGCTGCTGCTTCTATAAATTCTGCTCTGACGGGGATTAGGCGGCCCACAATAACATTTTCCTTAAGACCGATAAGCCTGTCAACGCGGCCTTCCAAAGAAGCATCTGTTAATACTTGAGTTGTTTCTTGGAATGAAGAAGCTGAAAGCCATGAATCTGTTACAAGAGACGCTTTTGTTACACCCAAAATTATTTCCCGTGCCGAAGATGGTTCTCCGCCTTCTGAAATAACAGCTGCATTTTCATCTTCAAATCGAAGTTTTGAAACAAGATCTCCAGGCATAAGAGCCGTGTCTCCAGGAGTTTCAATCATTACCTTATCAGACATTTTCCTAACGATTGTTTCAAAATGTTTGTAGTGTATTGCAATTCCCTGGGATTCGTACACATCTTGAAGTTGCGTAATTAAGTATTTTTGCGCGTCAGATAGACCGCTTATTTTTAAGATATCGCGCGGATCAAGATATCCTTCACAAAGTTGAGTCCCTGCAGATACGCTGACTCCCTCTTCAACAAGAATAGATGATGTAAGAGGAACAAAATATTCTCGCTCTTCAACAGGTTTTGCTTTTGTATTGCGGACTCGTATAACATATCCGTCTTCCATTTTTGAAACCTGTATTTTTCCTGAAATTTCAGCAACAGGTGCCAAATTCTTTGGATGACGTACTTCAAATAACTCTTCAACGCGTGGAAGTCCTTGCGTCACGTCACTCATAACTACTCCTCCAAAATGCTTAACACGCATAGTAAGCTGTGTTCCGGGCTCTCCAATGCTTTGCGCGGCAATAACACCAACCGGGGTTCCCATATCTGTCCTTCTATATGCGGACAAATCCCATCCATAACAACTTGCGCAAATTCCGTACTTGAGGCGGCAATAGAGCGGAGTCCTAATAATTATCTGATCAATTGTTTCGTCTTTTATTATTTCAGCCAAATTTTCGTAAGTAATTTCCGATCCTTTTTTGACTAAAACGTTTTTACTTTTTGCGCTTCTGCTTGACTCTTTTGCTTTTTTACTTACTACATCTTTTAGAACAACACGTCCCAAAAGCATATTTGTCATATAGCTTTCATTTTCCCTTTTATCCATTGCGATTGTGAGCCCTTCGTCAACTCCACAATCTTCTTTGCGGATAATAACGTCGTGCGCCACATCTACCAGGCGGCGTGTAAGATATCCTGCATCTGCAGTTTTAAGAGCCGAGTCGGTAAGACCTTTACGGCTTCCTCTGGCTGAATTTACGTATTCAAAAATTGAAAGACCTTCGCGGAAATTTGATTTAATCGGGAGCTCAACAATTCGTCCCATCGGGTCGTATATAAGTCCTCTCATTGCAGCCAATTGTTTTATTTGGTCTTTTCCTGCACGCGCTCCTCCTGACTCTGCGATAATCCGTACCATATCATTTTTATCAAAAAGCTCCCAAGTTAAATTAGCCATTTGCTCTGTAACATTAAGCCAAACTTCATTTGTAAGCCTTCTTTGTTCAACGTGTGTTATAAGTCCATTTTGAAATTCCTCTTCAATTTCTTTTGCTTTGTCCTCAGCTTCAAGAATAAGTTTTTCTTTATTTACAAGCATTTTCAAATCAAAAGTAGAAACAGAAATTCCGGAAACGGTTGCGGCATAAAAACCTACCTCTTTAAGATTGTCGATAAGATTTGCAACTTCTTCTTCAGAATGCGAAACCATAGCTTTGGTAACAATTTGTTTGATAGTCGACGCTTTTATTTCCGTATCAATAAATCTCATGTCCTCAGGAAGCCTCTCGTTGAAAAGAATCCTTCCCATTGTCGTTTCCCTAACTTTTCCACTTACACGAGCTTTAATAGGTTCACGAAGCGAAATCTTTTTTAGAGAAAATGCAAAATGCGCTTCCATCGCATCTGAAAATACCGGCAGTTCTTTTTTCCGAAGTCTCTCGTCAACACTTGTAAGGTAAAATGCTCCGAGAGCCATTTCTTTATTTGGAAGCGTAATCGGCGCGCCGTCTGCAGGTTTTAGAAGATTGTGAGCCGGCATCATAAGTTTTATTGCTTCTTCTTGAGCATTTGTAGACAACGGAACGTGTATTGCCATTTGGTCTCCGTCAAAATCAGCATTGTATCCGGCACATACGCAAGGATGAATTTTAATAGCACTTCCCTCAATAAGCACAGGATAGAATGCTTGTATACCAAGCTTGTGTAGTGTTGGAGCACGGTTGAGAAGAACAGGATGGTTTTTTGTAATTTCCTCTAAGATATCAAAAACTTCCGGGGGACGTTTTTCAATATATCTTTTTGCGGCTTTTGCATTTGGAGTTGTAAGGCCACGGGAGATTACCTCACGAATAACAAACGGTTTGAAAAGCTCAAGTGCCATTTCTTTCGGAATACCACATTGGTTAAGTGCAAGCTCCGGCCCGACAATAATTACGGAACGTCCGGAATAATCAACGCGTTTTCCAAGCAAATTTTTTCTGAAACGTCCCTGTTTTCCGCGAAGAATATCTGAAAGGGATTTAAATTGTTTTTGCGTTTGCGACGTTCTGATTGACGTATCAATAAGATAATCTACCGACTCCTGAAGCATCCGCTTTTCATTTCTTAAAATAATTTCCGGCGCACCAAGTGAGATGAGATGTTTTAGACGATTATTTCGGTTAATAACACGTCTATACAAATCATTCAAGTCTGAGGTTGCAAATCTTCCGCCGTTTAGCTGAACCATAGGACGCAAATCCGGTGGCAAAACGGGAAGAATTTTCATAACAAGAGACGATGGTTTAAAACCGGCTTTATGAATTGCCTCAATTAGATGAAGTCTTTTTAAAAGCTTTAGCTGTTTTTGACCGCTTGATTTACGCGTTTCTTCGCGGAGATCTCCAACCAATTTTTGTACATCTATTGAATTAATTGCATGAAGAACACCTTCTGCGCCTGTTTCAACTTCAAAGAATATAGGAACGTCATATTCAATAAGACGCATATATTCTTCTTCTGATAAAACATCCCAAAGTTTTAACCCTTTTATTATGTCGTTTACGCGGTTGAATATTTCCTCAGTTCTTGCGATTTCGGTTTCAACTCTTTTCTCAAGTGCAATCTTTTTTTGTCTAAACATTACTTCTGTTTCTTCCATCACAAGCTCTTTCTGTTCTTTTTTGAGTGTCTTTTTTGTTTCGCTGACTTTGTCTTTTTCTTCGCTTCCAAGAGACTTTTTTTCTTCATCTGCCTGCTGTTTTATTTTGTCAATTCTTTGATCTTTTATATCATTTAGTGTTTTTTGTGCTTCTTTTCTTTTATCCTCATCAATTTCTACAACCAAATAAGATGCAAAGTAAATAACAGACTCCAAATCCTTTTGCGCAATGTCAAGAAGCGTTGAAAGTTTTGAAGGACTGCCTTTTGAATACCATACATGAACAACAGGACACGCCAAGCTAATATGCCCCATACGTTCACGTCTTACACGGGAATACGTTACTTCAACTCCGCACCTATCGCAAACAATTCCCTTATATCTAATCCTTTTATATTTTCCGCAATAACATTCAAAATCGCGCGTAGGTCCAAAAATTCTTTCGTCAAAAAGTCCGTCTTTTTCAGGACGATATGTTCTGTAATTAATTGTTTCGGGTTTTGTGATTTCACCATAAGAATAGTGCATTATATCTTCCGGATTTGCCACTAAAATCTTAAGACCGGTAAAGTCTGAAATATTTATCGCGTCAAATTTTTTATTATCTTTCAAATTTTTCCGCGAAGACAGAGATGCCGAAAAAATTGCTTCGTCTTTTGTATATTTTTTATCTTTTGGTTCCATAATATTTTTAAAATTAATTTATTTCAGGCACGTCTTTTACCGTCGCTGCGGTAACTTCTTCCTCGCCCAATACTTCAACTGCTTCTTTTTCACTTGTTACGTCTACGCCTTCCAAAGATTCTTTGAGCTCTAAAGCTTCATTTTTAACATCTTCGGTTTTTTGTGTTGCTTCTTCTTTATCTTCTTCGACAACCACAGCATCCATCGGAACAATATTCATTGAAAGACTTTGAAGCTCGCGTATAAGAACCTTAAAGCTTTCGGGAACTTTTGGTGTAGGAATATCAACACCTTTTATTATAGCTTCAAATGCTTTTGCACGTCCGGCAACATCATCTGACTTAATAGTCAACATTTCCTGTAAAGTGAAAGCTGCGCGATGCGCCTCAAGAGCCCAAACTTCCATTTCTCCCAAACGCTGTCCTCCCATTTGCGCTTTTCCTCCGAGCGGCTGTTGTGTAACAAGAGAGTAAGGACCTGTTGATCTGGCGTGCGCTTTGTCCTCAACCATGTGGATAAGTTTCATAATGTATCCGATACCTATAACCACATCGTTTTCATACGGCTCGCCTGTCCTTGCGTCATAAAGTTTCATCTTTCCGTTTGCCGGCATTCCTGCATCTTTCATAAGCCGGTCATATCTTTCTTCCTGCATTTTTTCAAAAACAGGAACGGAAATTCTAAGATTTAATTTTCGCGCGGCAAGACCAAGATGTGCTTCCAAAAGCTGTCCGAGATTCATACGCGACAACACCGAAATTGGAGAAATAATAATATCAACAGGCGTTCCGTCAGAAAGATACGGCATATCAGATTCCGGAACAATTTTTGAAATGACTCCTTTATTTCCATGACGTCCTGCAAGTTTATCTCCGACTACAACGTGGCGGAGTTGGGCAACTTCAATAATAATTTTTTTAAGCGAGCCCGGCTCAAGCTCGTCACCACGGCTTCTATCAAGAATTTGAACATTCGTAATAATTCCGTGCTCTCCATGCGGCATTCGAAGGGATGTATCGCGGACTTCACGCGCTTTTTCACCGAATATTGCGCGCAAAAGCCTTTCTTCTGCTGTAAGTTCTGTTTCGCCTTTTGGCGCAATTTTTCCGACTAAAATATCTCCGGGTGACACTTCAGATCCAACAACAACGATTCCTTCCTCATCTAAATTTGCCAAATCTTCCTCTGCAACATTTGGAATATCCCTCGTTGTTTCTTCTGCACCAAGTTTTGTATCTACAACCGTTGCTTCGTATTTTTCAATATGAACAGACGTAAGACCGTCATCTTTTACCAACCTGTCAGAAATTACAATTGCGTCTTCATACCCAAGACCGTCAAAAGATGCATATGCGATAAGCAAGTTTTTTCCAAGCGCAAGTTCTCCGTTATCTGAAACTGGTCCATCAATTAATATGTCTCCTTTTTTTACTTTTTGTTTTGCAAAAACAGTAGGTTTTTGATTAAAAAATGTGTTTTGGGATGTCCTTTTAAATTTATCAATTTTAAAAGTCTTTTCTTCCTTTTTACCTTTTAATACAACTTTTAAAGAGTCAACAAAAGATATTTCACCGTCAAACGGTGCTTTTGTAACTCTATTCATGGCTTCTGACACAGTTGCTTCCATACCGGTACCGATAATTGGACTCTCGTTTTTGACAAGAGGAACAGCTTGACACTGCATGTGGGTACCCATAAGAGCTCTGTTTGCTTCATCGTGATTAACAAATGGAATAAGAGCCGCTGATGTTCCTACGACTTGCCTTGGAACAATATCTATAAAATCAAGTTTTTCCCGTTCTATCTCAAGGTATTCTCCGCTGTATCGCGCAGGAATCAACTCATCTTCAACATATCCGTCTTTGTCAACTTTTATATCTGCGTGTGTAATATAAAAATCTTTTTCTTCGTCAGCATCCATATATATAATCTCGTTTGTAAGTTTTGCAATTGTTTTACGTCCTTTTTTAATTTTTTCAATTTTTCTGTATGGAGCTTCCAAAAATCCGTATTCGTTTACGCGTGTGTAAAGAGTAAGATATGTAACAAGTCCGATATTCGGTCCTTCAGGAGAGCGGACCGGGCAAATTCTACTATATTGAGAGCTATTGATGTCTCTTATTGAAAAGGATGCGCGTTCACGTGAAATTCCGCCTGTTCCCATGACTGTAAGACGGCGAATATTGTCAATTTCCGAAAGAGGATTTGTTTGATCAAGAATTGCTGAGAGTTGTGAAGTTCTGAAAAATTCATTAATTGCAGCGATAATTGGGTGGGCATTTATAAAATGTGATGGGGAATATTGTTCTTCAATTGATGCAAGGCTCATTTTTTCCTTAATAATTCTCTCAAGTCTCAAGGCACCGACGCGAAAAGCTGTCGTTTGAACCAATTCTCCGATGCTTCTAATTCTTCTGTTTGAAAGATGGTCAATGTCATCTAATTTCCCTTTACCGCGTGACAAATTAATAACATATGAAATAATTCCTATTATATCTTCCAACGTAAGAGTATATGCTTCTTGAGGAGAAAAATTTGGTAGTCCGGCAAGTTTTTTATTTATTTTATATCTTCCGACTTTTGAAAGATCATATCTTCTTCGGTCAAAAAATGAATCTCTGAAATTTTGTCTAACAGTATCTATAACAACCGGCTCACCGGGATTCATTTTCTTAAAAATTTCAATTAACGCGTCTGTTCCACCTTTTGTTTCGTCTTTGTCAATCGTTTTTTTAATAATTTCGTCCGCGTCATCAATTCCCTTAAATTTTTCATATATTTCCTCATTGTTCTCAATTCCCAAAGCCTTCAAAAATACTGATGCCAAAAATTTCTTTCGTCTATCGATTCTGACAACAATCATGTCTGCCCGAGTTGTAGAAAATTCAAGCCAAGAACCGTGTACCGGTCTAAGCTCCGCTGTATAAAGAGTTTTTCCTGTAATCGGATCTTCTGTTGCTGTGAAGAAAACTCCAGGACTTCTTACAATTTGGCTGACTATAACTCTCTCAATTCCATTGACAATAAAAGTTGCCCTGTCTGTCATTTTTGGAATTTCTCCTAAAAAGACGTCCTGTTTTACGCTTTTACCCGTTTTTTTATTGCTAAGAGTTGCTTCAACGGTAAGAGGGGAAAAAAATGTAAGACCTTTATTAAGAGTAATTTCCTCAGTTGTTTTTGGTTCACCTAATTTATATTCTCCAAGTGTTAACTCCCAATTTTTACCGGTAAAATCTTCAATGGGGGAAATTTCCGAAATAACTTCTTTTATTCCTTCTTTTATAAACCACGAATAAGATTCCTTTTGAATGGATAGCAAATCAAGCTGAGGAAGTGCTTTGTATTCCTTTCCCCAATATTGTCGTTGAATCTTATTAATTTTAGCCATCTGGAATAATTTCGAGAAGATCTAAGTTACCTTTTACTCAACAAAAAATTAGCAGGTATATCAATACCCTGCTTATTTTTACGTAGGTATGTTTATATACAAAAAGGTTTTGAATGTCAATACCCTATAGTATTCTCTTATTGCTTTACTTTAGGTATTTCTGAATATTTGCGTTATGAGCTTCCAATGTTTTTGCAAAATACACATTTCCTTTTGAATCATGTAGATAATAATAATATCTGCTTGAAGCCGGATTTTTTGCTGCAGCAATGGCATTTATTCCGGGGTTTGAAATTGGACCAAAAGGAATACCGGGATAAAGATATGTATTGTAAAGCGAAGATATTCTCTTGTCGGCAGCAGTCGGAACATTCCACCATTTATCGTTTGAACCTTTTCCTTTTATATATTGTAACGTTGCATCAATATCAAGTGCAATTCCATCATTTAGCCTATTTGTAATGACTGAAGCTATAACCGGTTTTTCTTCATCTCTTAAAGCTTCTCTCTCAATTAAGGAAGCTATGATAACAATTTTTTTAAGCTGGGGATCAGATTTAGAAAGCCCAATGCTTTCAATTTTTTTATAAAAATTATTTTTTAAAATAGAAATTATTATATCAATAGTCGCATCTTTTGGAATAAGATATGTATCTGGAAATAAATAACCTTCGTTTTCATTTAGCTTTTCCCTCCATGTGGCGTTATAAGTCTTAATATTTACTTCCAGTATGTCGGCTATTTCCTCTGCTCTCAAACCTTCAGGAATAGTTATCCAAGCATCTATTGTGCCATGCGAAAGCTCGTCAACAATTTTAATAACTCCCATTGACGGGGAAAGCCTGTAATCTCCTGCTTGAATTGCTCTTTCGTTTCCGTTTTTTTTAATAAGGATAAAAAATACAACGGGGTCGCGGATAAGACCTTCTTTCTTAAGAGAGTTTCCAATTTCTCGAATTGCCTCACCTTTTGAAATAACAAAAACTTTTTGGGAATTATCGTTTGTGTTAACCGGTTTTAGTCCATTTGTCCACCACAGATAAATAGAAAATATTATCACCAATATAACAAAAACAGCAATTCCTAATTTCCTCATATAATATGCCTATTGTACCACAGGGAAAGTAATTGACCAAATTCGTCAACTATCTTTCAATCTTAAAAAGAGGGAATGAATTGTGGGATTCAAAAGCCTCGTTTAGTTTGTATTCAGAGTCACTGTAAAGAATAGCAAGTTCTTCATCGTGGGCAACCGGATCTCCCATCCTTTTATGCAAATAAAGCCCTGAAGCTTTATGCTTGGGCGCTCCCAAAATTTTTGCAAGAGCAGTTATATTTTTGCATAATACCTCTGTTATTTTTCCTCCCTTTTCAGCCTTTATTGCTTTTGAATATTTTCCGGCTATAAGTTTTTCAGAAGTTATCGCAGGGTCTCCCTTTTGCGCTTCAATAATTTCCTTAAATTTCTCAAGAGCCTGTCCGCTATACAAAATTTCGTGCGCCCATTTTTTGGTATTTTCATATTTTTCCTCAATTTCTTTTTTCTTTTGTGCGCTCTCGTCCTTCAGGCAAAGCTGGAGAAGAGCACTTGCAAGCTCAAGTGCCATTTCTTCCAATGGCATTGGGCGCATATGGTGTCTTTCCAAAACACGAAGAGCATCCCTTGTCTCAAGAAGAGGACCTATTCCACGACCCGCCGGCTCATCAATGTAGCTCGTAAGAACTTCAAGTTTTATATTAAATTTCCGTGCCAAGAATTCAAATTTTTTCTGCAATACTTCAGCGTCTTCTTTGTGTTTTAGCTTTACATTTTTTCCATACGGAAGATGGATTACCACGTGATTACTCCCAAAAGCTATTTTTTTTGCCATTACAGAGACAAGAATTTTGTCAAAACTTTCAAAAAGTAAAGGCTCTTCAATTTTTATAATCTCGTCATCTGCAGGCGCAATTTTAAAACTTCCTCCCCATACAATACATGCTCCTGTTTTTTCTACAATTTTATAAATTTCCTCTTTTGTAAAAGTTACTTTTGAAATAACCTCCATTGAGTCTGCGGTACCGGCCGGAGTTGTAATCGCCCTTGAAGAACTTTTGGGAATCTTAAATCCTGCTGCTGCAATAATAGGAACTATAATAAGCGTTGCACGCATTCCAGGAACACCACCGATAGAATGCTTATCTGCGACAATACCTTTAAAATCAAGATACTCTCCTGTTTCAATCATTGCTTTTGTTAGGAAATAAATTTCTTCGTCGGAAAATCCTTTTGAGTAGCCTGAGGCAACAAAATAAGTTGTTAAAACATCGCCAAGCCTATCATCGGCAATCTCATCCATTATTGCGTAAATTTCTTTATACGTAAGTTTTTTACCGACTAATTTTTTTTGTATCGCTTCAATCGCTAACTTTTTCTCATCCATTTTTATGAAGTTTTAAACATTGGAATTTCATTTTAAATTTAAAATTTATAAGTTAAAATTCTTCTTATCCACCAAATCGTATTTGCTGTATGGCAAATTTTACGCTTGATTTAATAATTCTTATTGTGTGATAGACAAAAAAATTAAATACTTTTATAAAAGTTGGTTCTATTTTAAGAAGGTAGTAATAAACCGCGCCAAAAAAAGATTTTGCTTCTTTTTTATATACATCTTCTTGAGTGGACGTATCAGGGTAAATATAATCATCCTGCATATACATCTATCGTATCCTAAGGCTTAGAGCGAATCAAGGCTTGCGCGGACAACAAGTCTTTTCCACACAGTCCCGGGAGGAGTGCACGTAATAAGAGTTATATAACTTCTGTCAAACGATTGTGAAAGAATATTTGTGTCGTCGGCGGATGTTATTGTTATCGAAAAAACTTTATATTTTCGACCTATTCCATTTACTATCGCTTCTATCTCGTCTCCGATTTTTATTGTATGAAGAGTTGCAAAAATTGTTTTATAATTTTTAGGGTCAAAAAGCTGCGGCAGTGTAGAATGTCCAAAAATAACCGCCGTACCGTTTTCGCCGGGAATAGAAGTTCCAAAATACTGAATAAGGTGGCGGCTTAAATCATAATCTTTTGTTGAAACAATTGCATTTTCAATTTTAAGTCGTGGAATTGAAAGCATATATGAATCTACCTTTAACGTGTTATGTGTATCGCTTGGAAAAGAAGGATACCAATTTCTGGCGTCGGTAAAGTCCGACGTAAGAGATGCAAACCCCTGACTGATAAGACTACCAAAAGTTCCGCTTTTTTTAACGACAAGGTATTTTGGTATTGGGACTTCAATATTTGAATTTGAAAAAGCTGATTCGATAAAAATCTGGTAGGAAACAATAGGGAAGAAAAAATAAATAAAGATTACAATTCCCACAGAAACTAAAAAAATACCAATTAATCTTTTTATTGTTTTCTTCTTATATAAAAAGGAAATAGAACTTTTTCTTGTTTTTACGTAATAACGGCCCATGAAAAAAAAGGGGTTATGTCTTTATATCAATTGTAATATTTTTAGCATTTTGGGGCAGGAGGCTTGGGAGAAACGGAAATTTGCGTATTAAAATAATTTTTTGATCTGTGACACCTGTTGTCGATTTTAAAATCTCTTCGGCTTTTGCGATTCCTTTTCCCCTTATTGAATTCGTCAATTTTTTTATATCAATATGAGGAATAAATTTTGCTTGGACCGAAAGATTCGCTTCAACCGTATCCTTTTTTCCCACGCGGACATTTTTCATCTCAACTCTTGAACTATCATATATTAACTCGTAAGAATCAGGTATCTGACCATCGGAAATTCCTTTTATTAATTGTTCCAATTCTTTTTTTGTGTATATTCCAAGAGTAAATTTAATGGTTTCGGATACGCTAACTATATCTGCCTCTTCACCTTCTTTTTTACTGAGTTTTTCACTTGTTACGTCTTCGGCTATTTGCGCCGGAACGAGAGCTTCTCCTTCTCCTAGCTTTGATCCTGCTTGTGCAAGAGCTTTTTTAGCAAGATCTGAAGTAAGAGAATTTTTTGCGTCCTCGATATCTTGCTTTGAAACAACTTTTGTCTCTTTTTTTGTTCCGCCGGAAAACGCAGAATCGTTTTTTGCAATAAAGTTTGTTGAAGAATTATTTTTTACAGTAAAGTTTGTTCCGGACGGTAGATTATATTCTTTTCCAAAAGTAGAAGCCTCAACTTTTGCTTTTACGTTTGAAAAGTTGGTAGCAAAAGATGAAGTTGACGCAACAGTTACTTCATCTGTGAGACGAAATTCCAAGCTGTTTGACCCAACAATTACAGTCCCTTTAGGAAATGTTTTTTTTTCTTCTGTTTTATTATAGATTGTTACCTCACCACGGGCTTTTTCTCCTGTTTCCTTTTTACCGGTTGCGGGATTTGTTCCGTCCCCGCTTACTTCCTCTGTTATTGTCGTAATTTTTAGGGTATTTTCTTTTGTTTCACCGTTTGGGGCAAGAATAATTGAGGTATCCTTATTAAATTCTTTCTGATCAGAAAAAACAGTAACACTAGCCTTGAGTATAAAATTATAATAAATTGCGGAAAGAAAAATTGCGACGGCGGCAGCCAAAATACCACCTATTATTGCGCGCCGGCCGATTGGTATTTTCACAAAATTATTGAAAAACATACCTTTTATTTTCGGCATTTTGATTTTTTTTAGTAAAGATAGTGCAGGCAAAAAAATTCCCATATAATTTTTTTTATTATGGGGTTTTGGGATCTCTTTGTATTCATCGTCTTCTATATTTTTTTTGTTTTCTCCAAATTCCATATTTAAAACCGGAACCAAATTTCCTTCTGCTTCTATATATTCTTTTTTCTCATCAACGTCCTTTTCTTTCAAAAATCCAAATTCATCAGACGGTGTTTCTTCAAAGCTTTTTTTATCATCTATGTCCGGTACCCCGCTTTTTACATCTTGTAATACATCAGATTTCATTTTATTTGCAACACCATTTATAACAGCCTCATTTTCAAAACCTTTTTCAAGAACTACCACCTGCGGTACGTGTAAAAAAGGAATATCTTTAGACCAAGAGTAAGATAAAAATTCCTGCTGAATATTTTCTCCGTCTTCATAATCCAAAAGCACAAGTTTTGGAGGTAAATTATTAAGTTTTTCAATACTAAGAAAAAGTTTTTCAACGGTTTCAACTATTCCGCCTTCTGCTTCTGTGCTTTTTACCTCAATTATATTTCCCGCCCTGACAACGTAGATAAAAATAGTATTTTTTGCGATTTCTACAAAAATTGAAGAAATTGGTGCGCCTTCTTTTTCCTGAAGAAAACGGATTATCGCCTCAATTGATACGATAAACCCTTCGATTACAAGACCGAGCTCGTCACGAACGTTTTTTAGAAGATTAAGGTATTCTCTTTTTATTTCACCTTCAGAAATCCAATCGTAAGGTACAGCAAGAATTGTCTTCTCAAGCGCAGTACCCTGAGGAACACTTTCCTCTACAAAACTTATCACTTTATCACTTACTTCAACAAGTTCTTCCCCGGAAATAGAATTTACTTCCTTTTCCAACTCCTCTTCTTTTGTCGATACGATTAAAAGGTTTGAGTTGGTTTTTTCAAAAAGGATGGCGGCTATCCTGTAGGGCTTTATCAGAAGAGAAAGAAAAAAATCTTTAGTTTCTTTTTGTTTTTTTATAAAAGGCAGATTCATAATTTTAGTCGCCGACCACAGCATAAATTCGCCTTAAACTTCTACCCAAGGCTTCTTCTTTTATAATCTTAAACCTTTTTATCTCTCCTGTAAAATCAACGTGCGGTCCACCACAGAATTCGACCGAGTAAGGTTTATCCGTAAGAGGTCGTCCTGAGGAGGATTTATCCGACGTAGGACTACCTTTTTCCCCTCCTACAAAATACACCTTCACGTTATCCGAATACTTCTCGTCAAACAATCCGATTGCACCGATATCTTTTGCTTTTACAAGATTCATAATCTCAAAATGAACCGGTAGATTTTCTTTAATTTTTTCATTAACGGTGTCTTCCAATCTTTTAATTTCTTCATCTGTCAGTTTGCGATCAAAATTATAATCAAACCGTACACGTTCCGAGGTTATGTTCGATCCGGTCTGGTGTAAATCATTTCCAAACATATCACGAAGAGTTTTATGTAACAGGTGCGTTGCTGTATGACCCATTACTGTCTTCTCCGAATGATCCGCAAGGCCACCGGTAAATTTTTTCTCAGCTCCTTTTCTTGAGACATCTTGATGCTTTTTTATTAATTCGGAAAGTTCTTTCCTGTCAAATGTGTAACCCAAGCTTTCCAATTGAGTCGGTCCAAGTCCATAACTTGCCAAAGATTTAAAAGCAACTTCTGCGGGAATCTTTACCACTCCCATCAATTCATCACCCTGTAATAGACCACGCGTTATAAGTTCTTTTTCTATCAATTTTTTCCCGCCTGCAAGGGCTTTTTTATATGCTTGCTCTTCTTCTAAAACTACCGCTTTTATATGTTCAAATTTTTCGACAAGATATTCATCTGTATCACGGTATTGTTCTACGATTTGTTCAAGAATCGGATCAATATTGATCCCTCCAAGCGTATAAAAATTATCCAAGCCTCTGCGAATTAAACGCCTTAAGATATATCCTTGCTCTTTATTTGATGGGAAAAGATTAGATGAAACCATAAATACTGCGGCCGTAAAGTGATCTGCAATAATCTGAATTTCTTCTTTATGTTCTTCGTATTCTTTTTTTGTTACCTCAGCAATTCTTTTTATAACAGGAGAGAAAAGTGATGTCTGGAAAATATCCTGCTTGTTTTCTGTTGCAGCAATAAGGCGCTCCAAACCTCCCCCAAAATCAACATTTTTTTGAGGTAATTCTTCAAATCCGGTTTCGGTTTTTTTAAATTGCATAAAAACTGAATTTCCGATTTCCAAATATCTTCCGCAATCACAGTTAGGGTGACATTTATCTCCAAACTTTTTTTTATCATGGTGTTCTTGCCCTGAGTTTGCCGAAGGGCCAAAATCGTAAAAAACTTCAGTATCTAGTCCACCGGGTTCACCAACCGGCATATTGTCAGAAACGCCGGTTCTTGACCACCAATTTTTGTCAACTCCGTAATAAAATATTCTTTCTTCAGGATTCAGCTCGTCTTTTTTTAATAAATCCGACCATATTTCATATGATTCCGTGTCTTTCGGAATGTTTTTAAAACCTTCAAACACAGAAACATATAATTTATCTTTAGATAAGCCCAAACCTTTTTCTTTGCTTGTTAAAAATTCCCAAAACCACAGAATTTGCTCTTTTTTAAAATAATCACCCAAAGACCAATTCCCAAGCATTCTAAAAAAAGTAATGTGGCGGTTATCTCCAACTTCATCAATATCACCCGCACGGAAGCAGTTTTGCACATTGACCAAACGTTTGCCCTGCGGATGAGCTTCTCCTAAAAGATAAGGGGTCAAAGGCTGCATTCCGGAGGAAGTAAACAATGTAGTCGGATCATTTTCTGGAACCAAAGAAGAATTTACAATCTGAACATGATTTTGTTTTTTAAAAAACTCTATATATTTTTCTAAAATCTCCGAAGCCATCATTTCGTCTATTATAGCAGTATTTACGAAGCTGAACAAAGTTTTAAACTAAAAATTACATCTTCACGTCTTTACGTTTGAAACCCGTATATCGTTTTTTCTTTAAAATCAATCTTGATCCGCCACTTAATCTATGCGCTTTTTCTTTATACGCCTTTTCCACTTTTTTCTGCCGTTTCAGGATCAATTCAAAACCTTCTTGATATCTATCGAGATGTTTACTAACAAGAGTCACTGAGTTTCTTCCTACATGTAACGTACCCATTATATCTTCACCTGTCGTTCCTAAAATCATCATTTCTGCAATCTTAATACGTCTTCCTATTTTTATTCTTTCATCAGTTGTGAGGAGAGCGTTAATAATTTTTTCAACATCACGACCGTTATGTGCTGACAAAAAAGCATTTCTTACAAGATTGAAAATCTCATATTCATCTTTTTCCGTCAAAAATTTATACCTATTATTCGCCATACATATAATACAGATACTTAAAGCTTACCAAATATCCACTTGACCGTCAACTAGTTGACGGATGCATATTTATACTTAGATACTCTTTTTCAGGTCTAAAAACTGATTTGATACAAATTCTTTCAGTGGACAATCAGTATGCTTGCAACTTGCCTTGCAATATGTTCGACCGTAATAAATAAGTCCTAAACCGAATTCGCGCCAGTCTTTTTTATCTACTATTTCCATTAAGTCTTTTTCTATTTTTACGGGGTCTTGATTTTTTGTAAGACCGAACAAGTTGGAAAACCGTTTTACATGAGTATCAACTACAATTCCCTCACTCTTTCCGAATGCTTCTTGTAAAATCACATTAGCTGTTTTTCTTCCAACAAAAGGAAGCTTTATCAATTCGTCCATAGTTTCAGGCATCTTGCCGTTATGTTCGACCGAAACTATATCCGCGGCTTTTTTAATTGCTTTTGCTTTTCCTTTGTAGAAATTGATCGAACGGATATCCTGTTCGAATTCATCCAAACTAACTTTTTGATAATCGTTTAAACTTTTGTATTTTTTAAATAGAATATCCGTTACTTTATTTACCCCAACATCTGTTTGCTGGGCAGAAAGCGCCACCGCGACATACAATTCCCACGGGTTTGAATGGTTAAGGGGCGTTACGGGATTTGGAAATAATTTTTTTAATTCGGAAATAATTTTCTTCGTCTTTTGTTTGCTATCCATAAACTCCTTTATTATAGAAGGTTTTAGTTTTTCTTTTTTATTCCGCTGAAGAAACGGCGCGATCTTGTGGGAGCATGCGTAGACTTTACTTGTGCTACGTCCGGCATATCGTTTTCAATAGGGGAAATTTCTTCTTCCAAATCTTCATTTAATAAATCTTTCAACTCTCCCGGCGCAACCACATCCTCCAAAGCATCAATCCCGTTTTCTGTTATTTCTTTGATAATATTTCTTCCTTTTTTTGTCGATATAAGAAGTGCTATTCCGGCTCCAAGTAAAAGCCCTAATAAAAATCCGTTAGAATTATGTCGTCCGTGATTGGTATCCATAGACCGTCTAAAAAATGTCTATCCTCTCTTCTTTCCATGAAAAAGTTTTGAGAGAACATTTAAAGATTTTGTGCTTAAAATAAGCCCTGAAATAAAAGACATGGGCTCTGAAACACTTTCTGTTATAGATTCCGCATTATCTAAAATTTTGTTTGCGCGACCGATAGTTGTACGGAGATCTTTTAGGACAAAAAAAACTTGTATTCCTACTGCGACAAGAAGTGCGGTAAGTATAACTATTACAAAAAGCAGTACCACTTGGACAGTATCAATCATGGTATCTAAGATTAGCATGTGAAAATTTTAAAATCAATAGAACAAAAACAATCAAACAGGCTAATTTTTTACAGTAACCGTCCTAACAACTTTTGTTTCTTTCCCGAATCTGTTTTTTGCAACAATAGTTATTTTTTGCTCTCCTGAAAATAGATACAAAGACTTTTTAAATTCACCTGAAATAGAGAGAGACACCTCATCATTATTAACAAAAAGGTTGGCATAAGGATCTGTTTTACCTGATATTCTTATAACGTTTTCAGAAACGACTGAGCCTTCTACAGGTGAGATCACTTCAAGTTTTGGACCAAAGAAAAACGACCCGTATTGAAACGCAAGATATGTTCCAATAACAAGGAACGTAAGAATTATCAAAATTGTTTTTGGTGAAGAAAAAAAACGTTTGTTAAATTTTTGCTGGGTTTTCCTAAATTCAGGAACTATTTGCACTTTTTCAGTTTTGTATTCCCTTTTAAAAAGGGCTGTCACACGGTGAAGAGAAAGATCTAGAAATTTCGCGTAATTTTTAACAAATCCAAGCGCGTAACTTTCTGAAGGAAGAATATGAAAATGCCCTTCCTCTAAAGCTTTCAAAAACTCTATTTTTATTTTTGTTGCTCTTTCAACATCTTCAAGTGTAAATCCCAATTCCAAACGCTTCTCACGCAATAAATCACTGACTTTTTTCATAGAAATCGCGGCTATGAATTATCATTGCCCAATATACTCTCTGGAGATTTTATGAGTACTTCGCGAGGTTTGGATCCGTCTCCGGGCCCAACAACTCCCGCATCTTCCAGTTGTTCCAAAATCCGTGCCGCCCTATTAAATCCAACTTTAAATCTTCTTTGTAAAAAAGACGAGGAGGCTCTATCATACTGACAGACAAGCCTAATCGCTTCATCAAATAACTCGTCACGGCCGCCGTCTCCTTCATCAGATGAAATACCACCGCCCCGCTTAATGTTGACTTTTTGCTCTAAAACTTCAGTTGTATAATTCACAGGAATTCCACGGGACTTTATGAAATTTACAAGCCTTTTTACATCCTGATCTGAAATAAATGTACCTTGTATTCTAGTAGGCTTTGCTTGCTCCGGCGGAATATACAGCATATCTCCGCGTCCTAAAAGCTTTTCTGCTCCAGGCATATCAATAATAACTTTTGAGTCAATCATTGATGAAACGTTAAATGAAATACGGGCCGGAATATTTGCTTTTATAAGCCCTGTCAAAACATCAACAGACGGACGTTGCGTTGCAAGAACAAGATGAATTCCTGTAGCGCGGGCCATTTGCGCAAGTCTTGTAATCGAGTCTTCTACCTCAACTGAAGCAAGAGACATAAGATCTGCAAGCTCATCTATAAATATTACTATGTATGGAAGCGCTTGAAATCCTGAAAGCTCATTGAATGCGTCGATATTCCTAACCCCGCTGTCAGCAAATTTCACATATCTTCTATCCATTTCTTTCATCGCCCATTTTAGCGCCGAAACAGCTTGTGCTGTTTCTGTAACAACAGGAGTCATAAGATGAGGAATATCAGCATATCCTGTTAATTCAACCCTTTTTGGATCAATCAAAATCATTTTTACCTCGCTTGGGGACGCGCGGAACAAAATTGAGGAGATGAAAGAATTTATTATAACTGATTTTCCGGACCCTGTGGTTCCGGCAATTAATACATGGGGCATTTTTGTAATATCCGTTATTATTGCATTTCCCGAAACATCAAGTCCCAGAGGAACAACAAGCTTTGATTTTGCTTTTTGCATTTGAGGGGACTCAAGCATTGTTTTCATAGAAACAATATCGAGTGAACGGTTGGGGATTTCTATACCTACTAAATTTCTTCCCGGAATTGGCGCTTCTATACGTATTTGGCCGGTTGGCGCTTCTGTTGCAAGAGCCAAATCGTTTGAAAGACCTGTTATTTTTGAAAGCTTTGTTCCGCGTGCAATTTCAATTGCATATTGCGTAACTGACGGGCCGACATTAATTTCAGAAACTCTGGCTTGAATTCCAAAACTTTGCAAAGTTTTCTCAATTAAGTCCGCAGTTTTTTTTACATCCCCCTTATTATCACTTTTTTGCGCATGAAGCGAAAGAAGCGAAAGAGGAGGATATTCCCAAACACCTATCTCAAGCGGTTTATTCAAAACGATTTTATCCGGCATGCCGTCTTTTTTCTCAACCGGCTTTTGTGGGACAACCTGCTCTTTTGATTTATCATCAAATCCTTTTATTGTAATTTGCTTCATCTCAGATACGGCAAATTTTTTCTTTGTTTTAAAAAGAGGCACAATTATTTTTTTGAAAAATACTCCTATTCCTTTTGTCACAGTCTTACTGCTTTTAAAAAGTGTTCCAACCGAAATATTCATAAGTACAATAATACCTACCAATACTCCGGCAATATACATTATTAACGAGACCACTGTACCCATAAGACCATCTGCTGATGAAAAAAGTTTTGCTCCGATAACGCCGCTTCTTAAAGCACCCAAAAGTGAAACGCTAAAAACCAAAAATCCCATAACAACATTCATTTTGGTTATAGCAAGTCTAAGTCTTGTAAGAAGAAGGCCTAGAAGAATTAAATTTACCGGCACAACAAATGCAACAGGACCAAAATATCCTGTCAGATAAGTATTAGCGCGCGTTAAAAGGGGCCCGCTTTGAGTGTAGGAGGCAAGAAGAGCAATTCCGCTAACAATAAGGCCTATCGCAAAAATCGTATAAATCGTATCGTTTTTTAACTTGAGTTTAAAACCGCGTCTTTTGTGATATCTTCTCTTTCTTGCCATATATTAAACAGTATACTAAGTTTGGCCTATTAATATCAAACATAATAAATGTATCACAAAGACCCCACCGTGTCAAATATTATAGGATATTATCTAGGTAAGTGAATTCTTATAAAGAGACAAGAAAATTATTCTATCAATTCGAAGTTCTTATTTTTTACGTCAAAATTAACCTTT
>Ga0100388_10000145_pt1 | contig 72183 bp, 52 predicted proteins | sample CryGeymeta201512_FD_81536 | JGI IMG/M metagenome (GOLD analysis project Ga0100388, IMG submission 81536) | Groundwater microbial communities from Crystal Geyser aquifers in Utah, USA - Crystal Geyser metaG 2015-12 | ecosystem: Environmental > Aquatic > Deep subsurface > Groundwater | place... | reverse complement strand
CACCCGCGTTATAGTCAACACTTTGCATTTCCGGAGCCAACCATGCCCAAGCCACTGCTGTTGAGTGCCGCGCTTGCCCTGAGCCTGCCCGCCGCCGCTGAAGTCAGCACGGTGCATTGTGGTCACGTATTTGATGCCGCCACCGCCCGCTTGCTTGACGCGCATACGGTGATTATCGAGGGCAATCGCATCCGCGAACTGCGCGCCGGCCATGTCGCAATCGATGGCGCCACGGTGATCGACCTGCGCCAGCAGACGTGCCTGCCCGGCTTGATCGACATGCACGTGCATTTGGGCAGCCAGACCAGCGCGCAGGCCTATTCGGAAGGCTTTCGCCTGAATCCGGAGGACTTCGCCTTTCGCTCGGTCGGCTATGCCGAGCGTACCTTGCTGGCCGGCTTCACCAGCGTGCGCGATCTCGGCGGCACTGTGGCGTTGTCGCTGCGCAACGCCATCGAGCAGGGCCTGGTGCGCGGGCCGCGCATCAGCGCCGCTGGCAAATCGGTCGCCACCACTGGCGGTCATGCCGATCCGCTCAACGGAGTCAATCGCGACATCGCGCATGCGTTCGGCTATCCCGGCCCGGAAGATGGCGTGATCAGCGGCCCGATCGAGGCGCGGCGCGCGGTACGCCAGCGCTACAAGGATGGCTCGGATGTGATCAAGATCACCGCCACCGGCGGTGTGCTCAGCTTTGCCAAGAGCGGCGACAATCCGCAGTTCATGGCCGACGAGATTGCCTCGATCGTGCAGACCGCGCACGACTACGGCTACAAGGTAGCGGTGCATGCACACGGTGCCGAGGGCATGAAACGCGCGGTGATCGCTGGGGTCGACTCGATCGAACACGGCACCTACATGAACGATGAAATCCGCAAACTGATGATCGACAAGGGCACCTGGTACGTGCCAACCATCATCGCCGGGGTATTCGTTGGCGAGATGGCGGCCAAGCCCGGTTATTACCCGGAAATCGTGCGGCCCAAGGCGTTGGCGGTTGGTCCGCAAATTCAAAAGACGTTTGCCGCCGCCTACAAGGCTGGGGTCAAGATCGCGTTCGGCACCGATGCCGGCGTCTACCCGCATGGCGACAATGCCCGCGAGTTTGAACTGATGACTCAGGCGGGCATGCCCGCCAACGAAGCCCTGCAGGCAGCCACCCGCAATGCCGCGCAATTGCTCGGCCAATGGGACGAACTGGGCAGCCTCGATGCCGGCAAGCTGGCCGACCTGGTGGCAGTGCCCGGCAATCCGCTCGATGACATCACGCTGATGAAGCAGGTCGACTTCGTGATGAAGGATGGCGTGGTCTATCGCCAACCCTGAGTCGCCCCAGCGTGTAGGATGGGTTTCGCTGCGCTCTACCCATCCTACGATTGCGTCCGCGCTTGTGGAAACCGGACCTGATCGGCACCGCCAGTTGTCGTCGTCGTCTTGAAATTGACAGCGGTGGCATCATGTTGATGACTCACCGCTTTCGAGACAAACCCCATGACCCTGATTACGCCCGGCGGCACGCCCCATCGCGCACCAGAAAACGCCGCTGCGCCCGAGCCGCTGATTTTTGACACCACCGCCGTCACCTTCGAGCGCGATGTCATCATGCGTTCGGTCAAGGTACCGGTGCTGGTCGATTTCTGGGCGACCTGGTGCGAACCGTGCAAGCAACTCACGCCGCTGCTGGAAAAGCTGGTGGCCGACTATAACGGCGCGTTCATGCTCGCCAAGGTCGATGTCGACAAAGAGCAGCAACTCGCGGCCGCAGTGGGTATCCGCTCGGTACCGACCTTGATGCTGGTGCTGCAAGGGCAACTCGTCGATGGCTTTCCTGGCGCGCTGCCGGAAGCCAAGCTGCGCGAGTTCCTCGGCAAGCATGGCATCGTGCCGCGCGCGGTGGCAACCGATGCGGCGGAAGCGCCGAAGGAAGCACCGGCAGCAGCGGCGACGCGCCTGCGCGCAGAAATCGCCGCCGCCCCGGACAACGATGAACTCAAGCTCGATCTCGCGCTGGCTCTGGTGCGATTGGGTGAAACCGACGAGCCACTGCGCCTGCTCGATGCCCTGCCCGCCAATCTGGGCACCGATGAACGCGCGTGCAAGGCGCGGGCGCACCTGGTGTTTGCCGCCATCGCGGCCGGCGCACCGCAGGCCGACGTGCTGGAGGCGCGTATCGCCGAGAATCCTGCTGATTCGCAGGCACGCCACCTGCTCGGCGTGCGCCGGATTCTGGGCAACGATCCGCAAGCCGGGTTGGATCAGTTGATCGAGCTGCTCAGCCGCGATCGCAATTATGCCGACGGCCTGCCGCGCAAGGTGCTGATCGATGCGTTTCTGATTCTCGATGACGCCGATCTGGTATCACGCTACCGCCGCAAGATGGCTTCGTTGTTGTTCTGACGATGAAGGCATCGCGTTTACGGCTGCTGATGAATCTGTGGCCGCCATTTGCCTGCGCGGGCATTCGGGTGGAGCGCATTGCGGGCGATTTCAGCACAGTGCGGGTCGCATTGCATCAGCACTGGTATAACCGCAATTACGTCGGCAGCCATTTCGGTGGCAGCCTGTTTGCGATGACCGACCCGTTTTTCATGATGCTGTTGCTGCACCAACTCGGCAGCGACTACATCGTCTGGGACAAGGCCGCGCAAATCGAGTTCGTCAAGCCTGGGCGTGGCACCGTGACGGCCGACTTCCACCTTGATGCCGACACCGTGGCCGCGCTGCGTGCGGCGGCGGCTCGCGGCGAGCCGGTCAGGCACTGGTTCGAGGTTGCCGTTCACAATGCCGAGGGTGAGGTGGTGGCAACCGTTCGCAAGCAACTTTACATACGCAACAAGCGGCCGCTCGACGGTACCCGTTCTGGTTCACTTGTCGGTTAATCTGTACGTCGGGCGCCGTCGCGCACAGGAACCCACACCGTGAGCCAAACCACCGCCAATACGCCCACCCTCATTCGTGCGGTGTCGCGCTGGCAGATCGTTGGGCTGTCGATCAACGATGTGATCGGCAGTGGCATCTACCTGTTGCCGGCGGCGGCGGCGGCACTGCTCGGCCCGGCCAGCCTGTGGGCGGTGCTGTTGGCGGGTGTCGCGGTGTCGTTGCTGGTGCTGTGCTATGCGCAGGCGGCCAGCTATTTCGACCAGGCCGGCGGTGCCTACCTGTACACCCGCGAAGCGTTCGGCGATTTCATCGGTTTCGAGGTCGGCTGGATGGCGTGGCTGACCCGCATTGCATCGATCGCCGCGCTGGCCAATGGCCTGGCACTGGCGATGGCCGCGCTGTGGCCGGCCACCGCCGCTGGCCCGGCGCGCAGCGCGGTGATTGCACTCGGCATCGTGGTGATGACCGGGGTCAATGTCATCGGGGTCAAATCCGGTGCGCGGATGGCGGTCATCCTGACGCTCGCCAAATTGTTGCCGTTGCTGGTGTTCGTGCTGCTCGGTGTGTTCCACATGGATTGGGACAACCTCTCCGGCGCGGCCCTGCCCGAGCGCGCCAATCTGGCTGAAGCCGCGCTGCTGCTGTTGTTCGCCTATGCCGGATTCGAAAACACTCCAGCCGCAGCCGGCGAATACAAAAATCCGCAACGCGATATCCCGTTTGCGATGCTGACCATGATCGCTGTCGTCACCTTGACGTATGTTGCGATCCAGGCGGTAGCGCTGGGCACGCTGCCGAATCTGGCAACATCGACGGCGCCACTGGCTGAAGCCGCCGGTCGCTTTGCCGGGCCCGTGGCGATAACGTTGCTGACGCTCGGCGCGGTGGTGTCGATCCTCGGCAACATGGGCAACAGCGTGTTGATGGGGCCACGCTACCTGTATGCACTGGCGGTTGACGGCTATGGCCCGGCGCTGTTTGCGCGCGTGCATCCGCGTTGGCATACCCCAGCGGCCGCCATCGTGATCCCGGCCGCGATGGCACTGGCGCTGGCGCTCTCCGGCAGCTTCGTACAACTGGCCTTGTTGTCAGTAATCGCGCGGCTGGCCACCTACATCGGCACCGCCGCCTCACTGCTGGTGTTGCAAAAACGCCATGCCGACAAGCCCGGCGCACTGACCTTGCCCGGCGGCCGCTTGATCCCGTTGCTGGCGCTGGCAATCTCGCTGATTCTGCTGGCGGCAACGACCCCCGCGAACCTGCTCGCGGGCGCTGCCGCGATAGCCGTCGGCGCGGTGATTTATCGCTTGCGCCGGCGTTGAATCACGGAGCCGGCGGGCACGGGTGCAACCGTGCACGCGGCATGGGTTGCTGCACTCAACAGCGAACATCCGTTTTATTCAATAAAATGAGTACCGGCTGATCTCGAAGCGGCGATTCGCTCGCCGTTGTGCTTGTCGCGATCACGTTGCGCGCTTACCCTGCATCACACCCTGCGCCCGCTCACCCTTCCTGCCACCGTGCCGACCCATCGGGCCAAGACCGTGCCACGCCTACGCCCATGACCCCACGTTTTGCTCACCTGCACCTGCACAGCGAGTTTTCGCTGACCGACTCGACCATCCGCATCAAGCCGATGGTGCAGCGTTGTGCGCAGTTGGGACTGCCCGCCGTCGGGATAACGGATCAAAGCAACCTGTTTGCACTGGTCAAGTTCTACAAGGCGGCCGAGGCGACGGGAGTCAAACCGATCGCTGGCGCCGACATCTGGGTGGCCGAAGACGGCCAGGTACCGGCGCGGCTGACCGTGCTGTGCCGCAACCGCGATGGCTATCTGGGTCTGTCGCGGTTGCTGTCGCGGGCTTATCAGGAAGGCCATCGCGGCGATCTGGTGTGCGTGCGTCCGGGCTGGCTGTATGACGAGTGCGCGGGACTGGTGGTCATTGCCGGGCGGCACAGCCTGGTCGGCCAGCACCTGGCCGGCGGCCGCGACGACACCGCCGCGCGGGTACTGGCCGATTGGCGCGAGCTGTTTCCCGATGCGCTGTACCTGGAACTGACCCGCACCGGCCGCGATGGCGAGCAGGCGTTCAACACTGCCGCAGTGGAACTGGCCGATCGCCTGGATTTGCCGTTGCTGGCATCCAACGATGTGCGATTCCTGTTGCCCAATGATTTCGAGGCGCACGAGGCGCGGGTGTGCATCGCCACCGGCCGCGTGCTCGACGACCCCAAGCGCCCGCGCGACTACAGCCCCGAGCAATACCTGAAATCACCCGAACAGATGTCCGAGCTGTTCGCCGACCTGCCCGAGGCGCTGGAAAACACGGTCGAACTGGCGCAACGCTGCAATCTGGAATTGCAGCTCGGCACCTATTACCTGCCCGACTTCCCTGTGCCGGAAGGGCACAGCATCGAGAGTTGGTTGAGCACGCAGGCCGAGCAGGGGCTGGCCGCGCGGCTGGAAAAGCACGCGCTGGCCGCAGGCAAGAGCCGCGAAGACTACCAGCAACGCCTCGCAACCGAACTGCAAGTCATCATCGCGATGGGCTTTCCCGGCTACTTCCTGATCGTCGCCGATTTCATCAACTGGGCCAAGCAGCACGACATTCCGGTCGGCCCGGGACGCGGTTCCGGTGCCGGCTCGCTGGTGGCGTGGTCGCTGGGCATCACCGATCTGGACCCGCTGCCCTACGATCTGCTGTTCGAGCGCTTCCTGAACCCGGAGCGGGTATCGATGCCCGACTTCGACATCGATTTCTGCATGGATCGCCGCGATGAAGTGATCGATTACGTCGCGCAAAAATACGGCCGCGACCGGGTCAGCCAGATCATCACGTACGGCACCATGGCAGCGAAAGCGGTGGTGCGCGATACCGGCCGTATTCTCGGCCACCCCTACGGTTTCGTCGATTCGATCGCCAAGCTGATTCCGCTGACCCTCGGCATCAGCCTGGACGATGCGTTGGGCGAAAGCGAAGCGGCGCACAAGGATGGCAATCTGGCCTCGGCCGAATTGATCGCACGCTATCAGTCCGAGGAGGATGTACGCGACCTGATCGACCTGGCACGCCAGCTCGAAGACCTCACCCGCAATGCCGGCAAGCATGCCGGTGGCGTGGTGATTGCGCCCAGCCCGCTCACTGATTTCTGCCCGCTGTTCTGCGAACAAGGTGGCACCAGCCCGGTCACGCAGTTCGACAAGGACGACGTGGAAGCCGCTGGCCTGGTCAAGTTCGACTTCCTCGGCCTGCGCACGCTGACGATCCTGGATTGGGCGGTGAAGGCGATCAATGCCGAGCGCCGCCGCACGGGCGAAGCCGACTTCGAGTTGTCCGCATTGCCACTCGACGATCCGCAAACCTACGCGTTGTTTTCGCGCGGCGACACGGTGGCGGTGTTCCAGTTCGAATCGCGCGGCATGCGCGAACTGCTCAAGCGCGCGCGTCCGGATCGCTTCGAGGACATCATTGCGCTGGCCGCGCTGTTCCGCCCCGGCCCGCTAGGCTCGGGGATGGACAAGGACTGGACCGCGCGCAAGCACGGCGAGGCCCAAGTCACCTACCCGCACCCGTTGCTGGAGCCGGTGCTGGCGCCGACTTATGGCGTGATCGTGTATCAGGAACAGGTGATGCAGATTGCGCAGGTGCTGGCCGGCTATTCGCTCGGCGGCGCCGACCTGCTGCGCCGTGCGATGGGCAAGAAAAAGCCCGAGGAAATGGCCAAGGAGCGGGTCAAGTTCGAACACGGCGCCGCCCAGCGCGATGTCGAGCCGCGCGTCGCCAGCGGTATTTTCGATTTGATGGAGAAGTTCGCCGAATACGGCTTCAACAAATCGCACTCCGCGGCCTACGCCCTGATTGCGTATCAAACCGCCTGGCTGAAGGTGCATTACCCGGCGCAATTCATGGCTGCCACCTTGTCCTCGGACATGGACAATACCGACAAGGTGGTGAACTTCCTCAACGAGGCGCGCGGGCTCAGCCTTGCCATCGCGCCCCCCGATGTCAACAGTTCTGGCTACACCTTCCTGGCGACCGATGGCAAGGCGATCCGCTACGGGCTTGGCGCGATCAAGGGCGTCGGTCGCGGCGCCTGCGACGCCATCGTCGATGCCCGCGCTGGCGGCGACCCCTTCCGCGATCTGCCCGACTTTCTCGGCCGGGTCGATGGCAATCGGCTCAATCGGCGGGTCATCGAGGCTCTGATCCACGCTGGTGCGTTGGACTGTCTCGGCAGCAACCGCCCCTCGCTGCTGGCGCAGTTGCCGGATGTGTTGCGCGCCACCGAACAGGCCGCGCGCGAGCGCGCCGCTGGCCAGTGTTCATTGTTCGGTGGTGGCGCGGGGTTCGGCGTGGATCAGCCGGCACTGAGCATCGAACTGACGCACTGCGACGACTGGCCGCTGGCGCAGAAGCTCCGCTGTGAGCGCGAGACTCTGGGCCACTACCTCAGCGGCCATCCGCTCGACCCGTGGCGCCGCGAACTCGACGCCCTGACTGGTTTTGACCTTGGTGAACTTGAGCGGGTGCTGGCCCAACGGCGCGACCGCCGCGGCGAGGCACAGGTGGTGATCGCCGGCATGGTCACCGCGATCCGCAAGCGCGGTGAAACCATGGCATTCATCCAGATCGAAGATGGCAAGGGCCGAGTGGAGTGCCTGTTTTTTCGCGATGCCTTCATCGAGTACGGCGCCATGCTCAGCCGCGATCGGGTACTGGTGATCGAAGGCAGCCTGAGCGACGACGAGTTTTCCGGCGGCTTCAGCCTGCGCGCCAAACGCTGCTGGGACTACCGCGAACTGTGCGCTGCCGGCCAGCGCCTGGACCTGCATATCGACCTGCGTGGCTGGCAAGCGCTGGCACAAATGGAATCAGCGCTTGCCAGCTACCGGCCCGGCAAAACCCCATTGCGCCTGCTCGCCACCACCGACACCGGCTCGGGCGTGATCGAGGTCAACGGCGCCCACAGCGTGCGCTGTGAACCCGAGTTGCTCGACCTGCTGCGCGCGCAGCCCGCGATCAGCGAAGTCAGCCTGCATCTGCCGCGGCCGTGGCAGTCTTAGCAAGGGTATGTGACGCTATACTTGCAGTCTGCCTTGAAATCGCTCGCGCATGAACGCCACCTACCTCGATTTTGAAAAGCCCATCGCCGAACTGGAAGCCAAAATCCAGGATCTGCGCCACGCCAGCCACGGCCCGGCGCTGGATGTGGAAACCGAAGTGCGGGGGCTGCGCAACAAGCTGCGCATCCGTTCGGCCGAGATCTTCCGCAATCTCAGTGCTTGGCAGATTGCGCAGCTGGCGCGCCATCCAGCGCGACCCTACACCCTGGATTACCTCGGCTTGATGTGCGAGGAGTTTCATGAACTCGCCGGTGACCGCGCCTACGCCGATGACGCTGCCATCGTCGGTGGCTTGGCACGGATCAACGGCCGCGCAGTGATGGTCATCGGCCATCAAAAAGGCCGCGACACCAAAAGCAAGATTCGCCGTAACTTTGGCATGCCGCGCCCGGAGGGCTATCGCAAGGCCTTGCGCCTGATGAAGATGGCGGAGCGCTTTCAACTGCCTATCCTGACCTTCATCGACACGCCGGGCGCTTACCCCGGCGTCGGTGCCGAGGAGCGCGGCCAGAGCGAATCGATCGCCCGCAACCTGCTGGAAATGGCCGAGCTCAAGGTGCCGGTGATCTGCACGGTGATCGGCGAAGGCGGCTCCGGCGGCGCGTTGGCCATCGGTGTCGGCGATCGCACCCTGATGCTGGAATACAGCACCTACTCGGTCATTTCGCCCGAGGGCTGCGCGTCGATCCTGTGGAAGTCGGCCGACAAGGCCAAGGATGCCGCCGAAGCGCTGGGCCTTACCGCGCGCCGCCTGTTCAGCCATGGCCTGGTCGACAAGGTGATCCGCGAGCCGATCGGTGGCGCGCACCGCAATCCCAAGGCAATGGCAATTCGACTCAAGGCGGTGCTGCTCAACGAACTGGCGGCACTGGAAGCGCTCGACCCGGACACCCGGCTGCAGCGGCGCTACCAGCGCCTGCGCGGTTACGGCGCCTACGCCACCGTTTGATGCAAGCCCAATCCCTCATCCTGCGCCAGCCCGACGACTGGCACACCCATCTGCGTGATGGCGAGATGCTGCGCGCCGTGGTCGGCCACAGCGCACGCCAATTCGCGCGCGCCATCGTGATGCCCAATCTGCGCCCGCCGATCACCACGATCGCGGCAGCGCGGTCCTATCGCGACCGCATTCAGGCCGCCGCCGGCGACCACGGGTTTACGCCGCTGATGACCGCCTACCTCAGCGACGACATCGACGCCGATGAAATCGCGCGCGGTTTTGCACAGGGCGTGTTCACCGCCTGCAAGCTTTACCCGGCCAATGCCACCACCAACGCCGAACACGGCGTCACCGCCATCGCCAGCATTCATCGTGTACTCGAACGCATGCAGACCATCGGCATGCCGCTGTTGATACACGGTGAGGTGACCGAACCCGATGTCGATATTTTCGATCGCGAAGCGGTATTCATCGAACGTGTGCTGACACCACTGCTGCGCGATTTCCCGGCGCTCAAGGTGGTACTGGAACACATCACCAGCGATGACGCGGTGCAGTTCGTCAGCGCCGCAACAGCCAACGTCGCGGCAACGATCACCCCGCACCATCTGGCGCTCAGCCGCAACGCACTGTTTGCCGGCGGCCTTCGCCCGCACCTGTATTGCCTGCCGGTGCTCAAGCGCGAACGCCATCGCCTGAGCCTGCGCCGTGCCGCCACCAGCGGCAATCCCAAGTTCTTTCTCGGTACCGACAGCGCGCCACATGCCCGTGGTGACAAGGAAAGCGCCTGCGGCTGCGCCGGCATTTTCAATGCGCCGATGGCGCTGGAAAGTTATGCCAGCGTGTTCGAGCAAGAATCGGCACTGGCAAAACTTGAAGGCTTCGCATCGGAGTTCGGCCCGCGCTTCTATGGCTTGCCGTTGAATACCCGCCAGGTACGCTTGCGCCGAGCCGCGCAAACCGTGCCCGACCAAATCATCGACGGCACGATCGAACTGGTGCCGTTCCATGCCGGAGAAACGCTGGGCTGGCGGTTCGAGGGGCTGGTCGATGCCTGAGTTGCAAGGGTAAAACGTGGCCCATCGCGCCGTGGTAGCCCGGGTTGAGGCCACCGGCCGAAACCCGGCGCCCGTCGCGCCGTGGTAGCCCGGGTAGATGCCACCGGCCGAAACCCGGCGCCCATCGCGCCGTGGTAGCCCGGGTAGAGGCCACCGGCTGAAACCCGGCGCCCATCGCGCCGTGGTAGCCCGGGTTGAGGCCACTGGCCGAAACCCGGGGGCGCATCGCGCCGCCACCGGCCGAAACCCATCAATCACGGCATCGCAACTCGCTTGATGGGTTTCGCTACGCTCTACCCATCCTACGACGGCGCAATACGTTACGCCGGAGCCGAGCCACCCAGCACAAAAACATCGGCATCAAGTTGCGCCGGAAACCGCGCGCGATGCGCCTGCAGCGCGCTGCCACTCAAGGTAGCCGTTGCCACATGCGGCTGCGACCCCAGCTCCACCAATTCGGCACCGAGTTGATCGAGCACCACGCTGTCGCCGCTGTAGTCGATGCCATTGCCGTCGCGGCCAACCCGGTTCACGGCCGCCACGCAGGCCAGGTTTTCGATCGCGCGTGCGCGCAACAAGGTACGCCAGGCATGGCGTCGCGGCGACGGCCAGTTCGCCACCACAATCAACAGGTCGTAATCGAAGCGACCCGGCGCTTCATGGCCAAAACGGTTGCGGATAAACACCGGGAAGCGCAGGTCATAGCACACCAGCGGGCAAATCCGCCAACCCAGGTATTGCACCGTCAAGCGCTCACGGCCAGCGGCGTAGCGCTCGTGCTCGCCGGCCATGCGGAACAGATGGCGTTTGTCGTAGTGCGCCAATGCGCCGTCCGGCGTGGCCCACAGCAAGCGGTTGTATACGCCCTCGCCAGCGCGTATCTGCACGCTGCCGGTGACTGCGGCGCCCAGTTCCACGCTGAGTTCGCGCAGCCATGCCACGCTCGGCCCGTCCATGGTTTCGGCAGTGGCCAGCGCCTCGTTGCTGAAGCCGCTGGTGAAGGTCTCCGGCAATATTACCAAATCGGTGTTGCCCGCCATGCTGCGCGCCAATTCACCGTACGTGTGCCGATTGGCTTGCGGATCATGCCATTGGGTTGCACCCTGCAACAAAGTGACACGCAAGTCGGGAAGGCTCATCGGATGGCTCCGCAATCAGATTGCGCAAAGTATGGCAGCAGCCTGCGCCAGGGTATCATCGGACTTGGCGAAGCACAGCCGCACCACATGGGTTCCGGGGTGCTGGCGATAGAACGGCGACAGCGGAATCGCGGCGATTTTTTTCTCGCCGACCAGCCAGCGGCAAAATGCGACATCGTCGAGGTCGCTGATCGCTGTGTAATCGACCAGTTGAAAATACGAGCCGGCAACCGGGCGCAGGCCAAACCGCGAATCGCGCAGCAGCGCCTGAAAATGATCGCGCTTGCCCTGATAGAACGCAGGCAATGCCTGATCGTGCTCGGGATGCTGCGCAATCGCCTCGGCAAACGCCCACTGCGCTGGGTTGAAGGTGCAGAAGGTGATGTACTGATGCACCTTGCGAAACTCCGCGCTCAGCGCCGCCGGCGCCACGCAGTAGCCAACCTTCCAACCGGTGCAGTGGTAAGTCTTGCCGAAGCTCGACACCACGAAACTGCGCGCCCGCAACTCGGGATGACGCAGCACGGTGGCGTGCTCGCGCCCGTCGAAGATGATGTGTTCGTAGACTTCATCGGACAACACCACAATCTCACTATCGCGCACGATCGCGGCCAGCGTGTCGAGATCAGCCGCGCTGAATGCCGCTCCGGACGGATTGTGCGGCGAGTTGACCATGATCATCCGCGTGCGGGTGCCCACCGCATCACGTACTCGCTGCCAGTCGACGGAAAAATCGTCGGCGCGCAGCGGCACATGCACCGCAATGGCGCCTGCCAGATCGATCGCCGGCTCGTAGCAGTCGTAGCACGGATCGAGCACGATCACCTCGTCGCCAGCGCGCACCACCGCCTGGATGGCGGCGTAGATCGCCTCGCTGGCACCGGAGGTCACGGTGATCTCGCACTCGGGGTCGATGGCGACGCCATAACAGCGCTCGGTCTTGTCCGCAATCGCCTGGCGCAGCGCCGGGATGCCGCTCATCGGCGCGTACTGGTTCTTGCCGTCATGCGCGGCGCGCGCCATGGCATCGAGCAGGAACTCCGGCGCCGAAAAATCCGGGAAGCCCTGGCCGAGGTTGATCGCGCCGTGCTCGGTCGCAAGCTGCGACATCACCGTGAAAATCGTGGTGCCGACACGCGGCAGTTTCGAGGTTATTTGCATGGTTGGATAGGTTCTCGTGCTGAATGGCAAAGCGTTTTGCTATCGCTGCGCGCTTGATCGTGCGCTGTCGCGTCCGCGCCCGCGATGTTTGCCGCCCCGACCTGGCGCCAACGCAAGGCTGTCGCAGATCGGTTCGACACCCGCAGCGCTGGAACCGACGGCTGCGAAGCGACAAAAGTGCTGCCATGGCGGCGGCATCACTGGCACAGCTTGCGATCGGACAGCGACTGCACCGGCAAGTCTTGTTCCCAGAGCCCGGACAATGGCGGTTGCAGCGCGGCAAGCACGCGCACCTGTGCGATGTCGTTTGACGCAAGATCACGATTGAGGATGCCGGCCACCGGCAATTCGTCGAAGCGTGCCGTCGCCACGAAATCGCAGGTTGGGCACGCGCCAGCGGCGAATTGTTTGAGATCGACAGCCTGTCCCGGAGCAAATTCCTGCTGCCCGAATAGCCAGCGCGCAACACCCTGCCCATCATAAAGATATGCCGCAAAAATCTCCTGGTTCGAACCAGCATCGATCTGCACCGAATAACCGAATCCTTGCTTGTCCGGCGAAAGCCAATGCCCGCTGATGTCGAGGTTGGCACCACCGAAATCGACACATCCACCGGCACCCAGGCGCGTCATCGGCTGCGATCCCGTGATGCCGTCGAGCATGAAGCTGAAAGTGAACGATTCCGCGCCGGTCGGCGTCACCACTATCTCACCGACCTTGGTCCGATTCGCCGCAGCACCATCCCAACCAAGCCGCAGCAGATCGCCGTGGAAACTGGCGGTATTGTCGTCGGGATCGGGCGCATCGCCCTGCCCGAAATACCACGTCGGGGTACCATCTTCACGATAGGCGTACCACACGGCAAACCACTGCTCGCCAGCGAAATCCAGAAACATGCCGGAACTGGAACCGTCACGACGGCTGTCATAATAATGTCCAGCACGCAGTGCCGGCCGTGCGTCGGCTGCGGTGACCGCCGCGCTCAGCACGATGTGTTGCGGCTCCTGGTTGTCCTCCTGCGCCACCGCCGTTACATACCAGCGGCCAGGCGTCAGCACCTCGCCAGCGAGCGTGATCGTTTTGCTCTCCGCCGCACCCACAGCACGCAATGGCGCATCGTCGAAAAATGGTGCCGGGTCGATTGTGGTGCGATCGTCGCCCTCGAATGGTGGCGGCGCCGGGGCCACATATAGATCGACCAGGCCGGTACCGCTGGCGCTGAACTCGACCGCGCGTGCATTCGGCGGAACATCGAAAAACAGTTGATCCATCACCTCGAAGACATCTATGGTCACAGGCAATGCACGCTGGTTCACCAAGGCACGCGGCGCACTGGGGCCGAACGCGCGCGTCAGTGTCAACGGAATCGTCGCCGTAACCTCGCCGGGAGCTGCTTCCACGATCACAACACCCACGCGTGTCTGCACCGGCTTGAAAGCCGTGTCGTCCCACGCCACGCGCAGGGTGAACGCTTCGTCCACCCCAACCCGGCCCGGCCCGGTCGCTACCAAGGCACTGGTGCCCGGTTCGATCGGGATCAACGCGACCGTTACATCGGCGCTATCGATGCCGCCGCTGCCTTCGAAGTTCTGCACCAGCCACCAGTAGGTTTGATTGGCACTGCCACCGGGATGCTGGATATCGATCTCGCAGCGCTCAACGCTGGTCTCGCTGAACGAGGCGCATAACTGCTCAAAACTCGTGGGTTGTGCATCCTCATCGAAATCGCTGCCAACATACAAATCCATGTCTGGCGCCGAATCCGACGACAAGCTGATGATGAGCCGGTATTCGGCCGGCGCATCGTTCGCGCCCGGAGGGATGCTGACAAGCCCGAACACAGAACCGGTGCCCAGATCATAAGCATCCGCTGACGTCGGGTCCTGCTCCAGCTCCGCTTCAATCACTTCGGGCGCAATCAGTGCGGAGCCGGTGAATCGTGCCTGCGGCAGTTCGCCGGCTCCGCTCACCTCGATATCGACAAACCCGGCATCGCCATCGACCGATGCGATGAGGGGTTCGAACGGCTCGCCGGCAGACAGATCGATCAGCAACGATGCTGGCGCCGCAGCGACAGTGGCATCGGCCACCAGCGCATGCGGCGTCGGTGTTGACCGCTCAGCATGCGACGCGTTGCCCACTGTCGCCGGACGTGCCTGCACCGCAATCGGCGCGATCACGCACAACAGAAAAGAACCTATCCGGTTCACGCAGATCGTATTACGCATTTGGCACCATTCAGCGTGGCTGGCAATCCTGACAAGGCTCGATCATAACAACAACGCATCGATACGATCTGTACCTATGCGCAGCGAATCAGCTAACCGATCAGACGGTGGAGCAACCGCCTGATCGGTGGCGTTGCTTATCCTGATTGATGTCAAACCTCAGCCATGACGCGCTGCGAACCCTTCCCCCCCCCGGGAGAAGGTGGCCCGATGGGCCGGATGAGGGCCCGTTGAAGGGACGACACGACACCGAACCCTCTCGCCCCGGCCCTCTCCCGGAGGGAGAGGGGGACAAACAAACGCTGCGCGTTGTTTCACACCAATCCGGTTGCTTATTGACACAGCTTGCGCGCGGACAGCAACATCACCGGCGCGCTCGCCTCGGCCCAGGCACCAACCAGCGGCGCGCTCAAATTGGCATTGACGCCAATCTGACTGATGTCGTTCGGTGCATAGTTGCGATCAAGCGTTCCGATTACCGGCAAATCGTTGAAAGCAGCAGTCGCCTTGAAGGCACAGGTTGGGCATGCGCCTTGGTCGAATTGCTTGAGCGGAACCGGCTGGCCGGCGTTGAATGACGGATTCAACCCAAACAGCCAGCGCGGGAAACCCTGCGCGTCGTACAAATAGGCGGCATAGATTTCCTGGTTCGAGCCAGCTTCGATCTGTGCCGAGTAGCCAAAGCCCGGCTTTGTGTCATTGAACCAGTGCCCACTGACATCCAGATCAGTCCCGCCAAAGCTGATACAACCACCCGCACCCAACCGCGTCATCGGCTCCGAGCCGGTCTTGCCATCGACGATGAAGCTGAAATCGAACGCTTCCGTGCCGGTCGGGGTAATCAACATCTTGCCGACCTTGACGTTGCTCGCTGCACTGCCGTTCCAGACCACGCGCAGCAGATCGCCGTGGAAGGTCTTGGTTGCATCTGTCGGACTGGGCGCAGCACCCTGACCGAAATACCAGGTCGGGGTGCCGTCTTCCAAGTATGCATACCACACCGCAAGCCATTGGTCACCAGCAAAATCGAGGAACAGACCCGAGCTGGAGCCCTCACGGCGTGAATCGAAATAATGCCCCGCACGCAGCGCTGGGCGCGGGTCGGCTTGGCTGACTGCGGCACGCAGCACGATGTTGCTGGCGGCACCGCGCGACTTCGCGGTCAGATACCAGCGGCCGGGCGACAGCGATGCGGCGGACACGACCAAGGTTTTGCTGGCCTGTGTGTTCACCGCACTGAACGGCGCCGTGCTTGCCGGCGGCGCCGGGTCGATGCTGGTGCGGTTTTCACCCATTGCCGGCGCTGGTGCAGGCGCCGCGTAAAGATCGACAGCCGCCGCACCGGTGGCGGTAAAAGTCACCTCGCGTGCATTGGGCGGCACGTCGAAGAACAGGCGATCCAGCGTTTCACCCGCGGCCACGCTGATCGGCAGATCGACACCGTTGACCAGCGCCCGTGCCACGCTCGCCGTGCTGTCGCGGATCAGCGTCACCGGAACGTGCGCCACCACATTGCCCGGGGTCGGCGCAATCAGCGCGAAGCCTTTGCGCGTCTGCCCCGGTTTGAAGCTGGGGTCGTTCCACGCGACGCGCAGCGTGAACGGTTCGAGTTTTCCGGTCTTGCCGGGGCCGGTCACGGTCAGTCCGGTATCGGCGCCATCCAGCGACACGAGCGTGCTGGTGACATTGGCGGTGTCAGCGCCGCTGCTGCCGGCAGCAAAATTCTGTACCAGCCACCAGTAGGTCAGGTTGCCACTGCCACCCGGGTGTTGGATATCGAGTTCGCACTGTTCGCTCGCATCCGGCAAGGTGGAACTGCACCGCTCTTCGGCTTCCGACGGCTGGCCATCGCCATCGAAATCGCTGCCGACGTACAGATCCATATCCGATGACGTTGCCGAGTTCAGATCGACCTGCAGGCGATAACTGGCCGGCGTTCCATTCGGCCCTGGCGGCACGCTGATCGTGCGGAACGTCACGCCGGTTCCTGCATTGTAGGGGTCGTTGTCCGGATCCTCGGCCAATACCGTCGCTGTCACGACCGGCGCGGCCAGCGCGCTGCCGGCAAAGCGCGCATCGGGCAAGGTATTCATGCCGTTGACGGCGATGTCGAAGAAACCGGCATCACCGCTGACGGTGCGGGTGATCGCTGTCGGCACGGTACCGAGCGAGCGCTTCACCGCCAGCGGCAGGCGCAGATCCGATAGCGTGCTCGTTGCCGGTGAGCGGGCAATCCGCACTGCCCCAAAAGCCCACTTGCCGAGCAGTTCGGCATTGCTGATGACGACGCCCACGCTGATCACCTGCGACGCGCCATTGGCCAAGGTGAAGCTGGCCGGGCTGACGTTGACGCTGACCCCATCCGGCAGGCCCTCCACCGTTGCCACCCAGGTGCCGGCGCCGCCGTAGGCAGTGACTTTACGTGTGAACTGACAGGTATCGAAGCAATCGGGGTCGGTCAGCGACGGCAGATTGAGCTTGCGCACATCGCCGCCAAGGTTGGGGTTCGCCGCGACAAAGCTGGGAATGCCGTCGCCCGCGGACGCCGCCGTCGGCAGATACAGGCCGGCGCGCACCGCTTGGCTGACATCGACCACGCCCGCACCCTGATCGAACGGAGTGGCCGCGGTGATGCCGTCGGTAGCGATGCCCGACGGCCGCGCCGAACTGGTCAGCGCGCTCACCACCTGATCCACCCGCAACGGCCCCTTGGCCGCCAGTGTGCCGTTGCGCGCGCCAATGATCAGCGCCGCCGCGCCGGTCACATGCGGGGTTGCCATCGAGGTGCCGGACAGAAACGCGAAATCGGTGCCGGTGCCGGCGGCGGCCACGATATCCACTCCGGGCGCGCTGACATCGGGCTTGAGCACGCCTTCGAGGTTCACGCTGTCGCCGGGATTCGGGCCACGGCTACTGAAGCTGGCCATGCGATCGGCTTTGCCGTCGTCGATGATGCGCTTGGAAACGGTCAGTTCACCTTTGGGGGCGTTGCCTTGCACCACCCATGCCTTCAACGCCTGGCCATCGGCGTACTCGAGGTGGGTGCTGGGAATGGAATGCGCATCGGCATTGATGCTGGTGCCATCGGCCTGCTGGTTGATCAGCACCATGCCACCGCCGCCGGCCAGACGCACGTTGTTGCTCTTCGCAACGCGCGCATGCGTACCGCGCTCGCAGACCACGATCTGGTTGCTGTTGAAGTGATTTGGACCCCAACTGGCCGGCTTGCTGGCACCGGTCGGCGGAAAATCCAGATCGCTGCCCTCGCCGCACAGCGGCACATCCGCCAGCACCAGTTCCAGCGCGCCCGCCGTGCCGCCGGTGTTGCTGGCACCCACCAGCATGCCCGCACCCGGTACCGGCGAAACCCCGCCGCTGAGCACAAGTTGATTGCCGACCAGCCGGTTGTGGGTGGATGCCGCCGCCGCCAGCAGCCACGGCGCATTGGCCGGATTGTTGATCGTGCCGGCGCCGGGGCCATCGTTACCCGCCGCCGCCACCGCCACGATGCCGGCATCGCGCGCGCCCCGGAAAGCAATCGCGTCAGCGCTGGCCCACGGATTGCTGGCGCCACCGCCGATCGAGTAGTTGATCACATCCACGCCGTCGGCAACCGCCCGATTGATGGCTGCCAACAACCAGTCGCCCTGACAATCGGAATCCATCTCACAGGCTTTGTAAGTAATCAGATTAGCCAGCGGCGCCACCCCGGACACCGTCACCGGTTCGCTGGAGCCGCTGTCCGAGGTGAAGTTGAGGATCAGCGGATCGCCGACCGCGGTCGAGGCGGTATGGCTGCCGTGGCCGTCTACATCGAGACCGTCGTTCGGCTCCATGTCTTCGCTGCCGGTGGTGAAATCGTAGATGCCGATCAGCTTGCCATTGCATTGCGAACCACCACCGGCACAAAGCCCCAGGAAGCCACTTTTCGGGTTGCTGATTGGCACCCCGCCGCTGCTGGCGGCGAACATCGGATGCCCGGCGTTGACGCCGGTATCGATCACGCCAACCACCACGTTCTTGCCGCGCGACGCGAAACCGGGTGTTCCATTCCACACCTGATCGGCTCGGATCCAGCGCGGGCCGGCATCGGTCAACGGCTTGGACACCCAGTTCGGCATTACCGTGCTGACACCCGGCAGGGTTGCCATGCGCGTCGCCTCGTCGGCAGTCAGTTGCAGCGCTACGCCGTTGAGCACCACGTCGTAGACGAATCCCGGGGTCAACGGCCGGCCGAACGCGACTTCGGCGCGGGTCAGGCGCTCGTTGCGCATGTCGGCCAGATAGGCCGCATAGGCGCGCGACGCCGGCGCGTTGAGGTCGAACTTGGCAGCGCCGGTGACCGCCGGCGTCGTCGCCGCGAGGCTAACCGTGGCATCCGCACTCGGCTTGCCGCCGCGGAAGCTGGCGATTGCCGGTTCCGCGAACACCACGATCCAGGTGCTGCGGCCCTCGGCATCGGGAGCCAGCGCGGCAGCGCGCGGCGATTTCGCCGGCAACGCTTGCCACGGCGACAACGCCAGGCCAGCGGCAATCGCCAAAGTCAAAAGGTTGTTGGTCTTGCGCATGCTGAAATCTCGGCTCGGGGAGGGATTGCCCAGTACAAACGAAAAGAAAACCGATTCGCGGCGGACGGCAACGGCCCTTCATGGTAGCCCAGTCGTATGCATTTGGGCAGAGAATTTTCCCCCGTGCCAACGATCAGCCGCTCGCCGACAGAGCCTGCCGCAGACTTGATCTCGGGCAGGCCCCCACAAAATCGCCACCAGGCGACTTGCATGACCTCCCACACATGACAAATCGTGCGGCTCCGCGCACACTTGCATGTTAACCATTCGTGGCCGTGCAGCGGCCGTCTCATCGACCAGGGAGTCTCTCGTGAAGCAACCCACTGCCATTCGCTCCATCCTCGCGGTTTCCGTCATGCTGGCACTGGCTGCCTGCTCCAAGAGTCCCGAGCCGTCGGCAACGGCCGAGGCGCCAGCCAAGCCACCGCTGGTACTCGATCTGAAAACACCGCTCAGCCAGTTCAACATCACCGAGCTCGATGCCAGCACGCCGGTGTGCAGCGATCTCAACGGCTTCGCCAACAACACCTGGCTGGCCGCCAACCCGGTGCCGGCCGACCGCACCTCGTGGGGTAGTTTCGAGCTGCTGGCCGAGCGCTCGCTGGAAATCCAGCGCGCCATCGTTGAACACGCGGCCGCCAATGCGCCGGAGGCCGGCTCGATCGCGGCCAAGATCGGCGACCTGTGGGCCACCGGCATGGACGAAGCGGCGATCAATGCCGCCGGCATCGCCCCGATCCAGCCGCTGCTCGATCCGATCGACGCAATCAGCGACGCCGCCGGCCTGGCCAACTACCTGCGCGCCAGCTATGCCGACGGCAATGGCATGTTGTTCGGCTTCGGGCCGCAAGCGGATTTCAAGAACTCCGACATGAACATGGCCTACGCCACCCAGGGCGGCCTCGGCCTGCCCGACCGTGGCTACTATCTGGAGGACCGCGCCGACTACGTCACGGCGCGCGAAGCCTATGTCCTGCATGTCGCCAAGGTCCTGATGCTGGCCGGTGCCGGCCCGGAGGCCGCGCAGGCGCAGGCAGCGGCGATCATGGCATTCGAAAAGCGACTGGCAAAGGTATCGCTGTCGAGCGAGGAAATGTCGCGTGATTTCTCCAAGTTCTACAACCCGGTCAGCGTCGCCGATGCCGACACGCTGACCCCCAACTTCCCGTGGTCGAAGTTCTTTGAATCGCAGGGCGTGGCACAACCCGAACTGTTCTCGCTGGCACAGCCCGAGTTTCATGCCGAGGTCAGCGCGACGATCAGCGACACCGCGATCGACACCTGGAAGAGCTACCTGCGCTTCCATGCCATCGATGAAGCGGCGCCGTTCCTGGCCGACGCCTTTGCCGAGGAAAACTTCAATTTCTACAACAAGACCCTGCGCGGCCAGCAGGAAATGCAGCCGCGCTGGAAGCGTGTGCTCAACACCATCAACCGGAACATGGGCGAAGCACTCGGCCAAGCCTATGTCGATGTCACGTTCTCGCCGGAAGCCAAGGCGCAGGCGCAGCATCTGGTACACAACCTCAGCGAAGCGCTCAAGGCGCGCATTGAAAATCTGGCCTGGATGAGCGATGAGACCAAGGCCAAGGCGGTCGAGAAGTGGGCCAGTTTCACACCCAAGATCGGCTACCCGGACAAGTGGCGCGACTGGTCCGGTCTGAGCACCGATCGCAGCAGCTACATCGCCAACCTGCTCGCCGCCAGCCGCTTCAATTACCGGTTTGAACTGGACAAGATCGGCAAACCGGTCGACAAGACCGAATGGGGCATGAGCCCGCAGACGGTGAATGCCTACTACAACCCGCTGGCCAACGAAATCGTGTTCCCGGCCGCGATTTTGCAGCCGCCATTCTTCGACCCGAATGCCGACGAGGCGCTGAATTATGGCGGTATCGGCGCGGTGATTGGCCACGAAATGACCCACGGCTACGACGACCAGGGCAGCCGCTTCGACGCCAAGGGCAATTTCAGCAACTGGTGGACCGAGGCCGACAGCAAGGGCTTTGGCGAGCGCACCGGCAAGCTGGTCGATCAATTCAACCAATACGTCTCGGTCGATGACATCCACGTCAATGGCCGCCTCACCCTGGGCGAGAACATCGCCGACCTTGGCGGCCTTTCGGTGGCCTACGACGCCCTGCAAAAGGCGTTGGCGGACAATCCCGAAGCCAACCGTGAAATCGATGGCTATAACCAGACCCAGCGCTTCTTCCTGAACTGGGCGGTGGTGTGGCGGCGCAACTTCAAGCCCGAAGAGTTGAAGGTGCGCCTGACCACCGATCCGCACGCGCCAGCCAACTTCCGCGCCATCGGCGCGCCATCGAACATCCCGGCATTCGCCGAGGCGTTCGCCTGCAAGACGGGTGATGCCATGGTGCGCGACGGCGACAGCCGTGTGGTGATCTGGTAAGCCCGTTGTGGCCCCGGGTTTTGGCCTTGCGGCCTCAACCCGGGCTACACGATCACGACGGTAGCCCGGGTTAGCACGTAGTGCGTAGCCCGGGACCACCGCAACCCCACACCAGCGCGTTGCACGACCCGCAAATGCGTCGCGACAGGTAGAATTGCGCCCCTGTCTCCAACGCACCGACTGCGCAACACATGACCGACTCTGCACGCCCCGCGTTTCACGGCTTTGAACAGATACCGCTGCGCGAATACGCCGAGCGCGCCTACCTCGATTACTCGATGTATGTGGTGCTTGATCGTGCCCTGCCTTTCATCGGCGACGGCCTCAAGCCGGTACAGCGGCGCATCATCTATGCGATGAGCGAGTTGGGGCTGAATGCCAGCGCCAAACCGAAAAAATCGGCGCGCACGGTAGGTGATGTGATCGGCAAGTTTCACCCGCATGGCGATTCGGCCTGCTACGAAGCGCTGGTGTTGATGGCGCAGCCGTTTTCGTACCGTTATCCGCTGATCGATGGCCAGGGCAATTTCGGCTCGTCCGACGACCCCAAAAGCTTCGCCGCGATGCGTTACACCGAGTCCAAGCTGACCCCGATCGCCGAGGCGTTGCTCGGTGAACTGGCGCACGGCACCGCTGATTGGGTGCCAAACTTCGACGGCACCCTCGAAGAACCCTGCTGGCTGCCGGCACGGCTGCCGCATTTGCTGCTCAACGGCACCATGGGCATTGCCGTGGGCATGTCCACCGATGTGCCACCGCACAACCTGCGCGAGGTGGTTGCTGCCTGCCTGCGCCTGCTCGACAACCCGCAAGCCAGCGTGCGCGATTTGTGTGAGCACGTGCGTGGCCCGGATTTCCCGAGCGCGGCCGAAATCATCACCCCAGCCAAGGATCTGCTGGCGATTTACGAAACCGGCAATGGCAGCTACCGCGCGCGCGCCACCTATGCGCGCGAAAACGCCAACATCATCATCACCGCGCTGCCGTATCAGGTCAGCCCGAGCAAGGTGCTGGAGCAGATCGCGCAGCAGATGCGTGCCAAGAAACTGCCGTGGCTGGAAGACCTGCGCGATGAGTCTGATCACACCACGCCGGTGCGGCTGGTGCTGGTGCCGCGTTCGAACCGGGTCGATGTCGAGCAATTGATGGGGCACTTGTTTGCCACCACGGACCTGGAAAAAAGCTATCGCGTCAACATGAATGTGATCGGCCTCGACGGCCGGCCGCAGGTCAAGAATCTCAAGCTGCTGCTCAGCGAATGGCTGCGTTTTCGCGTTGACACCGTGCGCCGCCGCCTGACCCATCGCCTGGGCAAGGTCGAGCGCCGCCTGCACCTGCTCGACGGCCTGCTGATCGCATTTCTCAACCTCGATGAAGTGATCCGCATCATCCGCAGCGAGGATGAGCCCAAGCCGGTGCTGATGGAACGCTTCGGCCTGGATGACGTGCAGGCCGAATACATTCTGGAAACCAAGCTCAAGCAATTGGCACGTCTGGAAGAAATGCGCATCCGCGGTGAGCAGGACGAACTGGCCAAGGAACGCGACAAGATCCAGGCCATTCTCGCTGCCCCGGCCAAGCTCAAGAAGCTGGTCAGGGACGAGTTGCAGGCCGATGCCAAAAAATACGGCGATGAGCGCCGTTGTACGCTGGTCGAACGCGAGAGTGCGCAAGCATTGTCGGACACCGAACTGGTGCCGAGCGAGCCGATCACCCTCGTGCTGTCGCAAAAAGGCTGGATTCGCGCCGGCAAGGGCCACGATGTCGATGCCGCCGCGCTCAGCTATCGCGACGGCGATGGCTTGCTGCATGCGGTGCGCGCCCGCACCACCATGCAGGCGGCATTTCTCGACTCCAGCGGCCGAGCCTATTCCACCGCCGCGCACACCCTGCCCTCGGCACGCGGCAACGGCGAACCGGTCACTGGCCGTTTCGCCCTGCCCGCTGCTGCCAGCGTGGTCGGCATCGCCGCCGCCGAAGCCGACGCCCGTTACCTGCTGTGCAGCGATCACGGCTACGGCTTCATCACCCGCTTCGACAACTTCTGCAGCCGCAACAAGGCTGGCAAGGCATTGTTGAACCCGGGCACTGCCGGGGTGCTGCCGCCAACCGCGGTCACCGATGCGGAACACGACCTGGTGGTGGCAATCACCAGCGCCGGCCATCTGCTGGCATTCCCGATCCGTGAGCTACCCGAACTCGATCGCGGCAAGGGCAACAAACTGATCCAGATTCCGCCGGCCAAACTCAAGAGCGGCGACGAAGTGGTGGTGGCAGTGGCCAGTGTGCGCGACGGCGGCGAGCTGACCCTGTATTGCGGCCAGCGCAAGCACATCCTGCCGTGGCGCGACTTGCAAGCCTATGTCGGCCAGCGTGCCACCCGCGGCAACCTGTTGCCACGCGGTTTTCAGCGCGTGGATCGGGTCGAGGCAAGTTGAGTTTTCGATCACGGCACAGAACCAACCTGCACGGCTTTCATGGCACACATACCTGTACTCTCGCCAAGAGCGCCAAGAACACCAAGAAGCGCATTGCCCTGTTGCTTTCCTTGGCGTTGTTGGCGAAAGCGTCCTGCTTTGCGCCCACACGCACTGACGGTTCCGTTTTTCCAGCAGCGTAGGCACAAAGGTGCGCATCTTGCGTACACTTCGGGGCTGCCATCGATCCTTAGCAGCCCACCATGACCGAGTTCATCCCGCCCGCCAGCCGCTTTTTCGCACTGCCGTCACCGTTCGCGATGAAACGCGGCGGCGCCCTGCATGGTGCGCGGCTGGCGTATGAGACTTGGGGTGCGCTCAACGCCAATGCCGACAATGCGATTCTGATCCTCACTGGGCTATCGCCCAGCGCCCACGCCGCGGCCAATGCAGAGGATCGCAGCGACGGCTGGTGGCAGGCCATGCTCGGCCCGGGCAAGCCGATCGACACCGATCGCTGGTTCGTCATTTGCGCCAATGCACTGGGCAGTTGCAAAGGTTCGACCGGGCCGGCGTCGGTCAACCCCGACACTGGCGAAACCTACCGCCTCGCCTTCCCGGACCTGTCGATCGAGGACGGCGCCAGCGCCGCGCACGCCCTGGTCAGCGGCCTCGGCATCACGCAACTGGCCTGCCTGATTGGCAATTCGATGGGTGGCATGGCGGCACTCGCCTACATCCATCGCTTTCCCGACAGCGCGCGCAAGCACATCAATATTTCCGGCAGCGCGCAGGCGTTACCGTTTTCGATTGCCATTCGCTCCTTGCAGCGCGAGGCCATCCGGCTCGACCCGAAATGGGATGAGGGCAACTACACCGATGCCAGCTATCCGGAAAACGGCATGCGCATGGCGCGCAAGCTCGGTGTCATCACCTATCGCTCGGCGATGGAATGGCATGGCCGCTTCGGCCGCGTGCGGCTGGACAGTGAGGCGCGCGAAGACGACCCGTTCGGCATGGAGTTTCAGGTCGAAAGCTATCTGGAAGGCCACGCGCGGCGATTCGTGCGCCAGTTCGACCCAAACTGCTACCTCTACCTCAGCCGCTCGATGGATTGGTTCGACCTGGGTGAGTACGCCGGTGGCGATGTGTTGCACGCATTGGCCGGCCTGCACATCCATCGCGCGCTGGTGATTGGCGCGCAGACCGACATTCTGTTTCCGCTGGAACAACAGGAACAAATCGCCGAGGGCCTGGTCGCAGGTGGTTGCAATGCCGAGTTTGTGGCATTGCCTTCGCCGCAGGGGCACGACGCGTTTTTGGTGGATATCGCGCGTTTCGGCCCGCTGGTTGCCGGCTTTTTGGCGGATCGGTAGGCGCACGTTACAATCACCCGGCCGTTGCCACCCATCCATCGCAATCCAGGTGCCATCCATGCTGACCATGGCGTTTCCCGGCTGTCGCACATTGATCGAACGCATCGATGCCGCGGTGGGCGCACGCGAGGATTGCCGCGTCGCAAATGCGCTGCGCGAAGCGATGTGCAGCCTGATCCGCAACCCCGAAGTGCGCCTGCCGGCCTGTGTGCTCGACCCGGTGCAAGGCCACTACGCACGGCGCGAGCTCTATCGCAGCGAGCAACATGGCTACAGCGTGATCGCGATGACCTGGGGGCCAGGCCAGGGCACCCCGATCCATGACCATGCCGGCATGTGGTGCGTCGAGGGCGTCTGGCATGGGCAACTGGAAATCACCCAATACGAGTTCCTCGGCGAGCAGGCCGAGGGCTGTGCATTCCGCGCCGCCGGCACCATCAATGCCGGCTTCGGTTCCGCCGGCAGTTTGATCCCGCCTTACGAATACCACGCCATCCGCAATCCCAGCGCCGATACCCCAGCGGTGTCATTGCATGTGTACAAGGGCGAGATGCGCAGTTGCTGTGTGTTCCAGCCGTTGCATGACGACCTGTATCGCCGCGACACCCGCGAACTGGGCTTTGATCGGGCGCATTGACGCCGATCAGCGCCCGTTGCCGGGTAGTGAAGAAGCAGGTATCCGCAAAGGACGCCAATGAAGCCAGTCCTCGGGACTCGGGACTCGGAAAAGCCGGAGCGAAATCTCGCGAGGTTGTCGTCCCAAGTCCCGAGGCCCGCGTCGTAGGTCGGCGCAAGGCGCTTGCGCCGGAGCCGACGTCGGTAACGCCGGACGCTTGCACCCCGTGCAAGTAGCTGTCGGATCCGCGCCTGGCGGCGCTTGATCCGACCCACCTGCGCTGCGCCAGCTCGTCGTCCCGAGCTGCTCTAGCTATGGGCACGCCGGGGTTCGGTCGCTATGCTCACCACCAGCCTGCCGCCGGCCACGATGCACATGAACGCAATGCTCACGAGGCTATATACAGCCTCGCGCACATCGCTATAATGTCGCCTCGCTGCCGGCGTGGCGGAATTGGTAGACGCGACGGACTCAAAATCCGTTTGTGGTGACACAGTGTGGGTTCGAGTCCCACCGCCGGCACCAACCAGACCAGACAGACACGGTCGGTCAGGCGTGCCATCATCCGGGCACGAGTGCATGGCCTGCCACCCGATAACGGCGCAACGATTGCACCCCCACCGCGCAGATGAACGGAACCTGTCGCCTCGGTTGCGGTCAGTGAACTGCGAACGGTCGGGTTCACCATGGGGCAAGCAGCGTTGCAACCGACCAACCCATCCCACACTGGCACCCTCATGACCTTACTGTGTCGCTTGATCGTCATCTTGCTGTTCTCATCCATGGCGTGGGCGCAAGTGCCGGTCGCGCCGCCGCCGCCAGAGGGCTATCAGGCACCGGTCCGGGACGTCGAAGTCAATGACCCGTGGCAGGGCTACAACCGTGGCATGCACCGGTTCAACCGATCCGTAGACAAAAACTTCGCCAAACCGATCGCCAAGGGCTACAAGAAGATCACGCCAAAGCCGATCCGCACCGGCATCAGCAACGTCTTCGTCAACCTGTTCCAACCGTTGAGTGCGGTGCATTTCCTGCTGCAAGGTCGGCCCGGCGCCGCGGGTGCGGCACTGGGCCGCTTCGCACTCAACGCCACGCTTGGTCTGGGCGGGCTGTTCGACCCGGCCACCGACGCCGGCATCCCGCTGCGCCGCGAAGACCTCGGGCAGACATTCGCGGTGTGGGGCTGGGATAACTCGCGCTATTTCGAACTGCCGTTTCTGGGCCCAAGCACGCTGCGCGACACTTTTGGCTTTGCCGGTGATTTTCAGGTTTCGCCGTTCGGTTACCTGCACAAGCCCGAGCGCTACTACGTGTTCGGTCTTTACCTGATCGACCTGCGCGCTGGCGCCCTGGCCGGCGAAAAGCTGGTGCGTGGCGGCGACGGCGATGATTATGTGTTGATTCGCGATGCCTACCTGCAAAACCGTGATTTCCAGATCCATGACCGTACCGCACGCGACGAGTTGCCTGATTACCTGCAAGATGACGACAGCCTCGACGAGGACGAATGATCCATGCTGTCAGCTGATTCCGGCCATGGCGACATGCCAGCCACAACCAACGACTGCGTGTTCGCTGGCGTGCGCATCGAGCGTGGTGGCAGCGTCATCCTCGATGACATCAACTTTGCGTTGCCCAAGGGCTCGGTCACCGCAGTCATCGGCCCCAGTGGCGCCGGCAAATCGACCCTGCTGCACGCGCTGACCGGCGAGCTGCAACCGACCCGCGGCAGCATCGAAATCCTGCAACACGCCATGCCGCGCAACAATCGCGGCTTGATGGCCATCCGCCGCTGCATCGGTGTGCTGTTGCAGGGCAATGGCCTGCTCTCCGATCTCACCGTTGCCGAAAACATCGCGCTGCCACTGCGCGTGCATACCAAGCTCAAGGATGTCGTGATCCGGCGCGTGGTCGAGCTCAAGCTCAACGCGGTCGGGTTGCGCTCGGCGATGGGCCTTTATCCGCGCGAGCTCTCCGGCGGCATGGCGCGGCGGGTTGCCCTCGCCCGTGCCTTGGCGCTTGATCCACCACTGATGCTTTACGACGAGCCACTGACCGGACTCGATCCGATCGCCGTCGGTGTCATCGTCTCGCTGATTGGCCGGCTCAACAAAACGCTTGGCATCACCAGCATCGTGATCACCCACCATATCCATGAATCGCTATCAATTGCCGACAATGTGCTGGTGATTGCCAATCATGGCATCGCCTTTCACGGCTCACCGGACCAGCTCAAGGCATCCACCGACCCGCTGCTGCAGCAGTTCCTGCGCGGTGAGCCAGACGGCCCGATCCCGTTCGATGCCAAGCGGCAAGCCGTGTTGACGGGGGCATGAGATGAAGCAATCCGTCGCCTCCATTGGCAATACCGGCCGATTTTTGTTCACCATTTTCTGCGCCAGCCGGCCACGCCGCGACTTTCTCACCGATTTGATCGCGCAGTTGTATTCGGTGGTGGTGCGCTCGTTGCCGATCATTGCCGTCGGCGGCGCGTTCGTCGGCATGGTGATGACGCTGCAGGGCTATCGCACCCTGTCAACCTATGGCGCCACCAATTCGGTCGGCACCCTGCTCGGCCTGTCGCTGTATCGCGAACTCGGCCCGGTGTTGACCGCGCTGTTGTTCATCGGCCGCGCCGGCTCCTCGATGGCGGCGGAGTTGGGTCTGATGAAAGCGACCGACCAGATCGCCGCGCTGTCGCTGATGGCCATCGACCCGGTCGCAAAAACCGTGGTGCCGCGGTTCTGGGCGGCAATCATCGGCATGCCGTTGCTGTGCGGCTTCTTTTGCAGTTTCGCCATCGTCGCCGGCTACATTGAAGCGGTCTATTTGCTGGGGCTGGATGGCGGCTATTTCTGGTCGGCGCTCCAATCCAGTGTCGATTTCATCGACGACTTCGTCGTTGCGTTCATCAAATGCGCCGTGTTCGGGTTGATTGGCGCGCTGATGGCGACTTACACCGGCTTCAATGCCGAGCCGACCATTGAGGGCACCTCGGTCGCCACCACCCAGGCCGTGGTCAACGGCTCGCTGCTGGTGCTGGTGTTCAACTTCATTCTCTCCGCAACACTTTTCAAGTAATGGGCAGATCATGAGTGCATCCAAATCCCGTATCGATCTCGCTGTCGGCGTGTTTCTGCTGCTCGCGTTCGCCACCCTGATGGTGCTGGCGATCTCGTCCACCAATGGCCGGCTGCCGGTAATCGACGACAACAGCTACCAAGTCTCCGCACGGTTCAGCAACATCAGTGAACTGCGGGTGCGTGCACCGGTCAAGATTGGTGGTGTGCGGGTGGGTGAAATCGCCGACATCCAGTTGGACCCGCTGACCTTCGAGGCCGTGGTGACGCTGGAATTGCGCCGCAGCGCGGGTGAAATCCCGGGCGACAGTTCGGCAGGCATCTACACCGCCGGGCTGCTCGGCGACCGCTACGTCGGCATCACGCCGGGCGGCGACCCTGAGCCGCTGGCCGATGGCGATGACATGCTGCTGACCCAGTCGGCAGTCGTGCTTGAAGACCTGATTTCCAAGTTCATCTTTGGCAATGCCGACAACAAGAAATCCGATGCGAACGATTCATCCGAGGAGAGCACCCCGTGAAACTGTTCCATGTCCTGCTTGCGTCTGTGCTGCTGCTGAGCACGCCGCATGCCATCGCCGCACCCGAGGGCAGCGCTTCGGCGCTGATCGAGGCAACCTCGAACCGAATCCTCACCCAGATCAAGGAACGGCGCGACGAGTTCAAGGCCAACGATGCCGAACTGCAGCGCTTTGTGCGCGAGGAAATGAACCAGGTACTGGATCAGGCCTACACCGCGCGGCTGGTGCTCGGCTTGCACTCACGCTCGGCCAGTCCCGCGCAAATCGACGCCTTTGGCAAAGCGCTGTCTGGCAACCTCAACCGCCGCTATGCCAAGGCGCTGCTTGAGGTCGATGGCGACACCAAGGTCAAGGTGCTCGGTGAAACCGCGCTGCGCGGCGGCAAGATCATCCGCGCCAAAACCGAGGTCGTGCGCTCGTCAGGCGCGCCGGTGGCGGTGGATTACCTGTTCCGCGATGTCAACAACGAGTGGCGCGCGTTCGATCTGATCGTGGAAGGCATTTCCTACGTGCAGACCTTCCGCAGCCAGTTCGATCCGCTGATCCGCGAAAAGGGCCTCGACCAGGTGACCAACGACTTGCAGGAAGGCCGCATTGAAGTCGATACCGAAACCCATGACAGCAGCCATTGAGCGCAACGGCAATACGTTGTCGCTGAGTGGCCCGATTACCGGCGCTACCGTGGCGGCATTGCATGCCGAGTTGCTCGATGTGCACGGCGTCAGCACGATCTCGCTGCAGCAGGTCAGCGAAGTCGATACCGTTGGCGTCGCGCTGATCTCGCAGTTGGTCGCGCGCACCACGATCGCTGATGCCCGCCCGCACGTGCTCGGCATGCCGAAGGGGCTGAGCGAACTATGCCAGGCCTATCGCATCGCGCCCGACTTCAGCGATTTCCCGTAACGGCGAGCCCCCGCACGCGGAACTCGGAAATACAACACACGGGACCTGTCGGACTCGCCGCCGGCGCAAGGCCAGCACAACGCCCGCACCACAAGGCGCGCATTTATTGCGATAATCGCGGCTTGGCCCCGTGGCACAACTGGATAGCGCGCACCCCTCCTAAGGGTGAGGTTGTGGGTTCGAACCCCGCCGGGGCCACCATGACCATCCGCACTGCCGATGGCGTGGGCCGGCCGCGATATAATCGCCGGTCCGCCTGCACCGCAGTACGCCCCGTGCCGTGCACGTCACTGCCTTTTTCACCCAGCCCTGAGCCAACATTGGCCAGCGACCCGTTCTGGAGATCCCATGAGCCATCCTGTACTCACCGCACTCGGCCTGTGCGCCGTCGAATCGGGCACCTATCTCGGTAACAACGAATGGTCCACCAGCAGCGATGCCGGTGTCATCGAGACCTTCAACCCCGCCACTGGCGAAGTGCTGGCCCGCGTCAACGCCTCCAGTGCAGCCGACTATGCGCAGATCATGGAACGGGCGCAGGCATCGGCCAAGGCATGGCGGCTCACGCCGGCACCGCGCCGTGGCGAAGCCATTCGCCTGTGCGCGCAGGCGCTGCGTGAGCACAAAGATGCGCTGGGCTCGCTGGTCGCGTTGGAAATGGGCAAGATCAAGTCCGAGGGCGACGGTGAAGTACAGGAGATGATCGACATCGCCGACTTCGCGGTCGGGCTGTCGCGCCAGTTGTACGGCCTGACCATGCACTCCGAACGGGCTGGCCATCGCATGTACGAGCAATGGCATCCGCTGGGCGTGATCGGGGTCATCAGCGCGTTCAACTTCCCGGTTGCGGTGTGGAGCTGGAATGCATTCCTGGCCGCTGTGTGCGGTGACATCACGATCTGGAAGCCGTCGCCAAAGGTCCCGTTGTGCGCGATCGCAACCCTGAAAATCTGCAACGCCGCCCTGCGCGACGCCGGCTTCCCCGACATTTTTTTCCTGTTCAACGACGCCGGCACCGACCTGGCACAGGCATTCGTCGATGATCGCCGCATCCCGCTGATCAGCTTCACCGGTTCGTGCGCCGTGGGTGCGCACGTCGGCCATCGCGTGGCGCAGCGTTTTGCTCGCTCGTTGCTGGAGCTGGGTGGCAACAATGCGATCATTCTCGATGAAAGCGCCGATCTCAAACTGGCGATCCCGGCCATCGTGTTCGGCGCAGTCGGCACCGCAGGTCAGCGCTGCACCAGCACCCGTCGGCTGATCGTGCATCGCTCGCTGCTTGATGCGGTGAGTCAGAAGCTGGCCACCGCCTACCAGCAACTCGCCAACCGCATCGGCGATCCGCTGGCCGAAGGCACCCTGATGGGGCCACTGATCGACGCCGACTCGGTGCAACGCTACACGGCTGCCATCGCCGCCGCCAAGGAGGCGGGCGGCACCGTGCTCGCCGGCAACGGCACCCTGGCTGATCGGCCCGGCCATTTTGTGCTGCCGACGCTGATCAGCGGCGTCGAAAACAGCCATCCCGTGATCCAGACCGAAACCTTTGCGCCGATCCTTTACATCATTCCGTTCGACACCCTGGATGAAGCAATCGATCTGCAAAACAACGTTCCGCAAGGCCTGAGCTCGGCCATTTTCACCATGAACCTGCGCTCGGCCGAGCGCTTCCTGTCCGCCGCCGGCTCGGATTGCGGCATTGCCAACGTCAACATCGGCACCTCTGGCGCCGAAATCGGCGGCGCGTTCGGTGGCGAGAAGGAAACCGGCGGTGGCCGGGAATCGGGCTCGGATGCGTGGAAGGTATACATGCGCCGGCAAACCAACACCATCAATTACTCGGAATCCTTGCCGCTGGCGCAGGGCATCAAGTTTGATTTGTAAGTAAACGCTGAGCAGCTCCCACCCGGCGTCATTGCGAGTGCAGCGAAGCAATCCCGTTTTTTGCTTGCACAAGGTTTTCTGGATTGCCGCTCACTTCGTTCCTCGCAATGACGACCTTGGAACCTGTGCAGGCCCTGAATAGCCGACCTGAACCGTCCAGGACGGGCTTGCTCAACCCGCTGACCTGGTTTGCGCTCACCCTGGTTTCCGCTCAAGGATCCTACCCATGCGTACCCACACTCTCGCGATCGTCAGCTTGATCTTCGGATTGCTGTCCTGGATCGGCCTGCCCCTGGTCGGCGCCATCGTCGCCGTGATCACCGGCCATTTGGCGCGCGCCGAAATCACGCGCTCACCGGAGCAGTTCGACGGCAACGGCATGGCGCTGGCCGGGCTGATCCTGGGCTGGCTGAATCTCGCGCTGAGCCTGCTGGCACTCGCCGCGATCTTCCTGTTCTTTGGCGGCTTGGCGTTTCTGCTCGCGATGGCGCACTGAGCCAATGTATGCGCTGGCGCGGCCGCTGCTGTTTGCGCTCGACCCCGAACGTGCCCATGCGCACAGCATGCGGCTGCTGGAACTGGGTTACCACAGTGGTGCCAGCCGCCTGCTGTGGCCAAGGCCCAGACCGCTGCCCACCCGCGCGTTCGGGTTGTCGTTTGCCAATCCGGTCGGGCTGGCCGCCGGCCTGGACAAGAATGGCGAGCACATCGACGCCCTGTTTGCGTTGGGCTTCGGTTTCGTCGAAATTGGCACCGTCACCCCGCGCCCGCAAGCGGGCAACCCCAAGCCGCGCCTGTTCCGCCTGAGCGGCGACGCAGCGCTGATCAACCGCATGGGCTTCAACAATGCCGGGGTCGATGCGTTGGTGCGCAATGTCGAACGCAGCCGGCGGCGCGGCATCCTCGGCATCAACATCGGCAAGAACAAGGACACGCCCAACGAAAACGCCGCCGACGATTACCTGCTGTGCATGCAGCGCGTCTATGGCCTCGCCGACTACCTGGTGATCAACATTTCCTCGCCCAACACCCGGGGCCTGCGTGAACTCCAGGGTGAGGACCCCCTGCGCCGCCTGCTCGGCAGCTTGCGTGAACAGCAAGAACGCCTCGCCGTGATGCATGGCAAACGCGTGCCGATGCTGGTCAAGCTGGCGCCGGATCTGGACGAAACTGCAATCGATGCCATTGCCGTGGTGTTGAATCAGGCACAGATCGACGGGGTGATCGCCACCAACACCACGCTCGATCGGGCGCCGGTGCTCGACCACCCGTTTGCCCATGAATCCGGCGGATTGTCCGGGCAGCCACTGTACGGCCGTTCCACGCGCGTGCTGCGTCGTCTGCGCGCGCGCCTGGATGAACGCGTCGATCTGATCGGCGTTGGCGGTGTGATGAGTGCCGCCGATGCCGCCGGCAAGGTAGCTGCCGGTGCCGCCCTGATCCAGCTTTACTCGGGGCTGGTATTCACCGGCCCAACCCTGATCCGTGACACCGTGGATGCGATCCGCCGTCGCCGCGAAAGCCCCTCGCGATGAGCGGATACCGGTTGCTCGAAAATGCGTCGCTGGAAGGGCGCAACACCTTTCGGGTCGCTGCACGCGCCGCCCTGCTGGCCGATGTCTACGACGCCGATGCCTTGCGCGAGCTGCTGGCCTACCCGGGCGTGCAAAGCGGGCCGTTGCTGTTGCTCGGCGCCGGCAGCAACATCCTGTTCGTCGATGAAGTGCCGGGGCTGGTTGTGAGCCTTGCCATGCACGATATCCGCATGCTGGTCGATCACGATCAACACGCCATCGTGCGCGCCGAAGCCGGCGTGCCGTGGAATGATCTGGTGCACTGGACACTCGGCCATCGCCTGCTGGGGCTGGAAAATCTGGTGCTGATTCCGGGCACCGTTGGCGCCGCACCGATCCAGAACATCGGCGCCTACGGCGTCGAGGTCGGCGAGTTCATCGAAGTGGTGGAAGCATTCGACCGCCATTCGCACAACGCCTGTCGCATGAGCCACGCGGACTGCGCTTTCGGCTATCGCGACAGCGTGTTCAAACGCCAGCCCGACCGCTGGATCATCACCGCCGTCGAGTTTCGCCTGCCGCGCCATCGCGAATTGATCACCGGCTATGCCGGCGTGCCCGAGGAACTGGCTGCAATGGGTGCCGCCACGCCGCGCGCTGCGCAGGTTGCCGAAGCCATCGCCCGCCTGCGCAGCCGCAAGTTGCCCAATCCGGTGGTGTTGGGCAATGCCGGCAGTTTTTTCAAGAATCCGATACTCGCCAGCGCGCAGGCACAGGCGCTGGCTGAACGCTTTCCCGGCCTGCCGGTATTCCCGGCCGGCTCGGAGGTGCTGCGCAAGGTGTCCGCTGCCTGGTTGATCGAACACTGCGGCCTGAAGGGCTATCGCGACGGCGATGCGGCGGTGTCCGAGCAACACGCGCTGGTGCTGGTCAATCATGGCCGTGCCAGCGGCCGCCATGTTTTCGAGCTGGCGCAGCAGGTTGCGGTGCGGGTATTCGAACACTTCGGGGTGGCGCTGGAACCCGAACCACGAATCATCGGTGCCACCTGGCGGCCCGTGGCGGCATGACCACCGGCAAGGCCGCCGACCGTGGCGATGAACTGCTGCGCGCGGTATCGATGATGGTGATCAGTGCGGTGATCTTCGGCGCGATGGCGATCATCATTCGTCTCGCCTCGCAGCAACTGCATCCGTTTCAGATTGCGTTTTTTCGCAATTTTTTCGGCCTGCTGTTTGCGCTGCCTCTGCTGTTGCGTCATGGCCCCGGCCTGCTTCGTACCGACAAGCTTTCGCTGTATTTTCTGCGTTGCTCGATCGGAATCGTATCGATGCTGGCCGGGTTCTGGGCGATCGTCAACCTGCCGTTGGCGCAAGCCATCTCGCTGTCGTATTCGACGCCGCTGTTTGTCACCATTGGCGCGGTGCTGGTGCTTGGCGAGGTGGTGCGGGCACGCCGCTGGACCGCCGTGGCGATTGGCTTCATCGGCGTGATGATCATCGTTCGCCCGGGTGCGGAAACCTTCACCGGCGCGAGTCTGGTGGCGTTGCTCGCTGCCGCCATGAGTGCGTCGGTGGCGATCAGCATCAAGTTTCTGTCGCGCACCGAAAACCCCGACGCGATCGTGCTCTACACCACTGCCATCTGGGTGCCGCTGTCATTGGTGCCGGCACTGTTTTACTGGCAGATGCCACACGGCATCACCTGGCTGTGGATCGTGCTGGCGGGGCTGTTCGGCACCAGCGGCCATTTTTTCTGGACCCGAGCGCTGCGCATGGGCGATGCTTCCTTGCTGACCCCGATCAGTTTCGTGCAGTTGCCGGTGGTGGTGGTCGGCGGCTACCTGCTGTTCGGCGAGGTGATCAATTGGTGGACCGCAATCGGCGCACTGATCATCTTCGCGTCGAACGCCTATATCGCCTACCGCGAAGCGAAATTGGCCCGACTGACAACCACCGACCCGCAAATCGGCACCGAATCCAGTCTGCCGCGTTAGGCGCGGCATCGTTCACGTGAGCGGCAACGGTTCGTCCGGTCATCACCGCATCTGTCACCATCATTCCCGCGAAAGCTGAAATCCAGTGACTTCAGTTTTCGACCCGCAGGCGTTTCAGCCAAAGGGTCTGGATCCCAGCGTTCGTGGGAACGACCAACCAGGGCGAGTCGGGCTTGCGGCAAGTGCCATTCGACTGCAACCCCGCAAGCTCAAGCAACACGAAATACCGACACCGCCTGATCGAGGCTTTGCGCCTGCTCGCGCATCGTCTGTGCTGCAGCGGCCGACGTCGTTGCCAGTGCCGCGTTGCGCTCGGTATAGTCGTTCATGCTCGCAACCGCGCCGTTGATCTGTTCGATATCGTGCGCCTGCGATTGCGAGCCTTCGGTGATGTCGCTGATCGTCATCGCCACTTCGCGGATCGTCGCAATGACCTGCTGCGTGGTTGCCCCGGCCTGATCCACGCGCTTGCGCCCGGCATCCACATGCTGACGCGAGTTTTCGATCAGATCGCGCACTTCGCGCGATGCCGCCTTGGTGCGCTGCGACAACATGCGCACCTCGGAAGCCACCACCGCAAAGCCACGCCCCTGTTCACCGGCCTGCGCCGCCTCGATCGCGGCATTGAGAGACAACATATTGGTCTGAAACGCGATCCCGTCGATCACCTGAATGATGTCGGCGACCTGCGCCGAGGCTTTCTCGATGTCGATCATGGACTGCGCCACGGCCAGCACTTCCTCCCCGCCGCGAAACGCCAGATCCGCCGCCTTTTCCGCGAGCACATCGGCATCGCCGGCATGCGTGGCATTGGCGGTCACCACGTCGCCAAGCCGCCGCGTCAACGCGGCGAGGCGCTGCAGACGCTCAGTCTGGGAAGTGGCCCGCTGCGCGAGCTGCTCGCCACCCTGCGCGACCTCGCTGGCTCCCGTTACGATCGCCGCGGCATTGCCGCGCACGCGCGTCACCAATTCAGCCAGCGCCTGATTCATCAGCGCCAGCGCACGCAACAGTTGCGCCGTCTCATCGTTACCCTGCGCCGCAATGTCGCCGCTCAGATCGCCATCGGCAACGCGGCAGGCGAATGCCACCGCCGTAGCCAGTGGTCGCACCACGCCGCGGGTAATCCACCAGCCACACAGCGCGCCGGATACCAAGGCAGCAAGACCGGCCAACACCAGCAACCATCGGGTTTGTCGATAGTCGGTATTGACATGCTTGCCGCGCGCTTCCACCGCGGTACGCTGGTAGGCAAGCAGTTCGCCAATGCCGTCGAGCAAGCGTTTGTTGGCCGCTGCCGCTTCAGCATTCATCAGCGCAATCGCTGCGTCATGATGACCGGCTCGCAGCAGGTCGCCGGTGTGCTCCACCAACGCAATGAAATCGTCGCGTGATTTTTTGATCTTGCCCAGAATGGCCTTGCCGCGCGTTCGAAAGTACAGTTCTTCCAGCTCCACAATCAGCACGTCGATCCGTTGCCGCTGTGCCGCGATGGCCGCGTCGAGCGCCGCCACGCGATCCGGATCGACGGCGTGCAGACGGCCAAGATCGTTGATCATTGTTGCTTGCGCCAGCGATTCGATTTCACTGACCTGCAGCATCCGTTGCCACTCGATGCCAGTGACCTCACCCACTGTCGCGTCCATGCCCGCCATGCGGCTGTGCGCCAGCAACGCAATCGCCATCGACCACAGCACCACCAGCGCAAAGCCCAAGCCCAAGCGGGCGCCGACCCGCCACTGCACGATCGCATGCAGGCTGCGGCGGGCGCGCCGCACGATCGATCGCAGCGCTGCCAAGCCTTGCTTTGCGCGAAGCATGATGGCCGCCAGCCGTGCGCCAACGGCAAGCCTAGCGGCGCTGACCCGGCCACGGCCGCGCGCGCGTGCTGACTGGTTCACTGCTTCGATCATTACCACCCTCCCTGCCTTGCATGCCGCGGCATGGCGGCCAATTGCTGCTTATCGGGTCCCCGTGGCGACTGCCGCAGCGACTGCGCCATGGCGCACCCTCGGTAACGGCCGCCAGCCGCCAGACTTGAGCCAGGCCCATGCCGATTCACGCTCCGCCCATGCCATTCGTCACATGACGAACGCGCGATGACACGGCACTATCGGGTTTTACCCATTGGCAAATCAGCCGCCGCGCGTTCGCTAGCTGCCATCACACGCGGCACAATGGGATTCAATCGCCCCAAGTGGGCCCGCAATGGGAGCATGACCATGGATCGACGCAGTTTTCTGACCGTCACTGGCCTCGGTACCGCCAGCCTGATGATTCCGATTTCCGGGCGCTTGATCGCCGCCGAGCAACTGCTCAGCACGCTCGATCCGGCGGTGAAGAAGGTGCTGGCCGATGGCGCGATGGAGGCGGCCACTGCAGCGGGTGCAACCTACTGCGACGTGCGCATCGGCCGCTACCTGCGCCAGTTCGTGATCACCCGCGAGGACAAGGTAGAGAATGTCGTGAACACCGAATCCACCGGCACCGGCGTGCGCGTGATCGCCAACGGTACGTGGGGCTTTGCCGCCACCGATGACCTGACGCCGAGCGGTGTGCGCAAAGCGGCGGTGCAGGCGGTCGCGGTTGCCAAGGCCAACGCGATCACCCAGACCGCGCCGGTGCAACTGGCACCGACACCGGGTGTCGGCGAGGTGTCGTGGGCCACACCAATCAAGAAAAACGCGATGGCGGTGCCAATCAAGGAAAAAGCCGACCTGCTGCTGTCGGCCAATGCCGCGGCGATGGCGGCCGGTGCCAACTTCGTCAATTCAATGATGTTCGTGGTCAACGAGCAGAAGTACTTCGCCTCCACCGATGGCTCGTATATCGACCAGGATATTCATCGGCTGTGGGTGCCTTTCGGCGTCACCGCGATCGACAAGGCCAGCGGCAAGTTCCGCAGCCGCGCCGGGCTGTCGTCGCCGGTCGGCATGGGCTACGAGTACCTCGATGCCCGCCGCGAAGACCGCATCGAGATGCCCGGTGGGGTGATTGGCTACGGCAATTCCTATGACCTGATCGAAGACGCCGTGGCGGCGGCCAAGCAGGCGCAGGAGAAGCTCAAGGCAACCAGTGTCAAGCCCGGCAAATATGACCTGATGCTCGACCCAGACCACCTGTGGCTGACCATCCATGAATCGGTCGGCCACCCCACCGAGCTCGACCGCGTGCTGGGTTATGAAGCCAACTTTGCCGGCACCAGTTTCGCCACCCTCGATAAACGTGACGCCGGCTTCCGCTATGGCAGCAAGCAGGTGACCATCTTTGCCGACAAGGTGCAGCCTGGCAGCCTCGGCGCGGTGGGTTATGACGATGAAGGCGTCAAGACCCGGCGCTGGGATCTGATCAAGGACGGCATTCTGGTCAATTACCAGGCGATCCGCGACCAAGCCCATATCATCGGTGAAAAAGCCTCGCACGGCTGCTGCTATGCCGATTCCTGGTCGAGCGTGCAGTTCCAGCGCATGGCCAACGTGTCGCTGGCACCGGGCAAGCAACCGCTCAGCCCCGCCGACATGCTCAAAGATATCGAGAACGGTATCTTCATCGTCGGCAACGGCTCATTCTCGATCGATCAGCAGCGCTACAACGCGCAGTTCGGCGGCCAGCTGTTCTACGAAATCAAGAACGGCAAGATCACCCAGATGCTGGAAGATGTCGCTTATCAGATGCGCACGCCGGAGTTCTGGAACTCCTGCGTCGCGGTGTGCGATCAGTCCGATTACCGTCTGGGCGGTTCGTTCTTCGACGGCAAGGGCCAACCGTCCCAAGTATCGGCGGTATCGCATGGTGCCAGCACGGCGCGCTTCAATGGTGCCAACGTCATCAACACGGCACGCAGCCTTGGCTGATCAGCCTCTTATTTGGAGAAAACACTAATGAGCATGTTCACTGAGGCGCAAGCCAAGACAATTCTGGACAAGGTCATCAAGTTGTCGGTGGCTGATGAATGCATCGCAACACTTGCCGGTTCCACCACCGGCAACGTGCGTTTTGCCCTGAACAACGTGTCCACCAGCGGGGTGGTCAGCACCACCGACCTCGCGGTACAGGTCGCCTTCGGCAAGCGCGTCGGCACCGCCACCATCAACGCCTTCGACGATGCCTCGCTGGAACGCGTGGTGCGCCGTGCCGAAGAACTAGCCAAGCTGGCACCGGAGAATCCGGAGTTCATGCCGGCGATCGACAAGCAAAGCTATACCGCCACTCCGACCTTTGTACAGAGCACGGCCGACATCGATCCGGTCTATCGCGCCAAGGTAGCCAGCGATTCGATTGCGCCGTGCAAGGCGGAAAAACTCGTTGCTGCCGGTTTTCTGGAAGATGGGCAAGGCTTTACCGCGATCGCCAACAGCAATGGCAATTTCGCCTACCAGCAAACCACCGATCTGGATTACACCTGCACCGTGCGTACCGAAGACGGCACCGGCTCGGGCTGGGTGGCACGCAACCTCGCCGATGCCACGCAGTTCGATGCCAGCCGCGAAATCCGCACCGCCATCGCGAAAGCCAAGGGGTCGGCCAACGCCAAGGCGCTGGAGCCGGGCAAGTACACCGTGGTTTTGGAGCCGGCTGCAACCGCCGGGCTGTTGCTGTTCATGCTGTTTGGCTTTGACGCGCGTCAGGCCGACGAGGGCCGCAGCTTCCTGTCGAAAAAAGGCGGTGGCAATCGCCTCGGCGAACAGGTGTTCGACGCTCGCATCAACGCGTTCGCGGACCCGGCACACCCGGATCTCGCCACCCTGCCCTGGGATCAAGATGGCCTGCCGCGCCACAAGCACGCGATCATTGAAAACGGCGTGGTCAAGCACCTCAACTACTCGCGTTACTGGTCGCAAAAGCAGGGCAAGCCGGTGATCGCGCAACCGGGTAACGTGATCATGGCCGGCGGCGACAAATCGACCGAAGAACTGATCGCCTCGACCCGTCGCGGCATCCTGGTCACCCGCACCTGGTACATCCGCATGGTCGATCCGCAAACTGTGCTGCTTACCGGCCTGACCCGCGATGGCACCTTCTACATCGAGGACGGCGAGGTCAAGCACCCGATCAAGAACTTCCGCTTCAACGAATCGCCGGTGATCATGCTCAACAACGTGGAAGAACTGGGCAAGGCAATCCGGGTCAGCAGCGGCGCAGGCGTTGGCGGTGGCCCGGGTCTGGCCATGATGGTGCCGGCGATGAAGGTGCGTGACTTTACCTTCACCTCGCTGTCGGACGCGGTGTGATCGCAAGGGAGTCTCTGAACGAGTCCTCTCGCGTCATTGCGAGCGCAGCGACGCAATCCGGTACTTTGATAACACAGTACGTTTTGGATTGTCACGTCGCTGCGCTCCCCTCCATGACCCTCTCGATCGGGCCGTGTTGTGCCGAGGCGTGTGCATTGGATCGAAGCGAAAGCTTTCACCGGCCTGCGGCCGGCGAGGCCCTGTTCAGGGCGGAAAGGGCCGAAAACGCCTTGCGCCGGGTCGCACGTGCTTTACGGCGCGTTGTCGCACTCGGCCCGCGCATCCATGCGCTACAGCTCCGCTTTTCCGTTTCATCCCACCGCCATGTCGCAATGTGCCGTGGTAGCCCGGGTAGAGGCCCAGCGGGCCGAAACCCAGAGCACCGCGTAGCGATGGAACCGGCACCCACACCGGAATGTTCTTGACGCTCACCTTTGCGTTTTGCGTCCTTTGCGGAACAATAGCTTTACGCACCGTCCATCGGGTTCATGGTTCGTGTGCAGTTCAAGACACCGGAACACGCCGCTCGCAATGACCGCGAGTCAGAGTTCCCCTGGAGGTCACCCATGGATCGCAAACACTTTCTGCAACTGATGACCGGAGCTGCCAGCGCACTACTGGCAGCTCCGTTTGCAGCCAGACGCGCGCTCGCAGCGCCGGCGGAATACGATTTCTGGTTTACCCGGCTGATGTACGAATCGGGCGACTGGGACGTCGATGAACGCATGCCGTCCAATCTGATCGATGCGCTGCTGCAATACACCCACCTGCGGGTCGATCCGAAAGAGCAGGTCATCGCGCTGGCCGACCCGCGCCTGCTGAACGCGCCGATGTGTTACCTGGCCGGCCACAAGCTGGTCGAGTTCAATGCCGATGAGCGGCGCAACTTCGAGCGTTACGTGCGCAATGGCGGTTTCGTGTTCGTGGACGATTGCAACCACGATATCGACGGCCTGTTCGCGCGTTCGTTCGAGGCGCAGATGGCCGAACTTTTCGGCGCCGATTCCCTGCAAAAGCTACCGAAAGGGCACCCGATCTACCGCAGCTTTTTTGCCTTCGATGGTCCGCCGACCACCAGCTTCGAGCTCAATGGCTGGGGTGATGATCTGGTGCATGATTACCTCAAGGGCATTCACATCGATGGCCGCCTCGGGGTGCTGTACAGCAACAAGGATTATGGCTGCGAATGGGATTATGACTGGCGCAACAAGCGCTGGCTGGCCGAAGACAACACCCGTTTTGGCGTCAATATCGTGATGTACGCGCTGAGCGCATGAATCAGGGAATCTTTGCATGAGCACATCGTTAACCGAGGCCAGTGTCAGCGCCGAGATTGACCGCCTGAGCACCTTGCGCGCCGCCATTGAGCGTGTGGTGGTCGGTCAGAGCGCGGTAGTCGAGCAATTGCTGATTACCTTGCTTGCTGGCGGTCATTGCTTGTTGGAGGGCGCGCCGGGGCTGGGCAAAACCCTGCTGGTGCGCACCCTCGGGCAGGCGCTGGCGCTGGATTTTCATCGTGTGCAGTTCACCCCTGACCTGATGCCCAGCGACATCATCGGCACGGAAATCCTGGAAGAAGATCACGGCACCGGGCACCGCCACTTCAAGTTCCAGCCCGGCCCGGTGTTCACCCATTTGCTGCTCGCCGACGAGCTCAACCGCACCCCGCCCAAGACCCAGGCGGCATTGCTCGAAGCGATGCAGGAACACACCGTCAGCTATGCCGGTGTTACCCACCCCTTGCCCGAACCCTTTTTCGTGCTGGCAACGCAAAACCCGCTGGAGCAGGCCGGCACCTACCCGTTACCGGAAGCGCAGCTCGATCGCTTCTTGCTGCACGTGCGCGTGGATTACCCCAGCGAGGCGCAGGAGCGCAACATCCTCACCCTGACTACCGGTTCGCAGTCGGAGCGGGTGACACCGGTGATGAGCGGCGATGCGCTGCTGCGCCTGCAAAAGCTGGTGCGCGAGGTGCCGCTGTCGGACGAGCTGACGCTGTGGATCACGCGTCTGGTGCGCGCCAGCCGGCCGCAGGACAGCACTCTAGACTCGATACGACAATGGGTACGCTGGGGCGCCGGGCCGCGCGCCGGGCAGGCGCTGGTGCTGGCGGCCAAAGCCCGCGCCTTGTTGCATGGCCGCCTCGCTGCCACCCGCGAGGATGTCAAGGCCTTGGCGGCGCCGGTCATGCGTCATCGCCTGCTACTGTCGTTTGTTGCCGAGGCCGAGCGGCGCAGCGCCGACGATGTGATCGCGGTGCTGCTTGCATCGGTACCCTACCCCGACGGCAAGTGATGAGAACCTCTTGAAAGCTGCTACGCGACCCGACCGAGCGAGCCACTCGCAATGGCTGCAAGAGATCCTCGAATGGTCGATAACGATCTGATTGCGCCACTGGTGCGGGCGCGCCTGCGTGCGCTGCATTTGCGCATGCGCAGGCCAACCCATACCCCCGGCATCGGTTTGCAAAGCAGTCGCAATCAAGGGCCAGGGCTTGAGTTTGCACAATATCGCGCCTACCAGCCCGGCGATGATCCGCGCAGCGTGGACTGGAAACTCTACGCCCGTTCCGATCGCCACTTCGTGCGCGAAGCCGAGCGCGAAAGTCCGCTCAGCGTGTGGTTGCTGATCGATTGTTCGGCATCGATGGCGCAAAGCGACCCTGACAATCTGACTTGGACACGCCTTGCTGCCGCGCGCAGCGTGGCCGCTTGCGTCATGGAACTGGCGCTGGCACAGGGCGAACGCTTTGGCCTGGTAGCGGTCAATGATCGCGGCATCGCACTGCTGCCTGCCGGCAGTGGCACCCGCCAGCGCGATCGCTGCTTGCAGCAATTGCACGCCTTGCGAGCGCAGGGCCAGTGGCCGGACGAAACCGCGTTGCAACCACTATGGCAGCACCTCGGCGCCAACGCATTGGTGTTGTTGCTGTCGGATGGGTTTGATGAGGCAAGCGTGCTTTTGGCCGAACGCCTGGCTGCGGCACGCCGCGAGCTGCGTTTTATCCAGATACTCAGCGTCGGCGAACGCGATTTCCGGTTTCGTGGCGATTTCCGTTTCCGCGATCCGGAGACCGGCGACGAAGTGCTGGGCAATGCCGAAGCCATGCGCGTCGATTTTCTTGCCCGTTTCGCGCAGGCGCAGACGCAGTTGCAGAAGCGGCTCGCCGCCAGCGGCATCGATCTGGCAACGCTGTATCTGGATCAGCCGGTCGATACGCCGCTGCAACACTGGTTTGCGGATCACGCCACTGCCGGTGTGGCGCGACGATGAGCATCGGCCTGCTGTTTCCGGCGGCACTGACGGCACTGGCCGCACTGGCATTGCCTCTGTTGATTCATCTCACTCGGCGCAGCGACCGCCAGTTGATGACGTTCGCCGCGCTGCGCTGGCTGCGTGCGAAGGAGCGTGCGCGCCGGCGACTGCGCATCGACGAATGGGTGTTGCTGGCACTGCGTTTGTTGTTGCTGGCGGCGGTGGTGGTGCTGCTGGCGCAGCCGGTATGGTTCGCTGCCGGCAATGCGCAGCCGTGGGTCGTGGTGGTGCCTGGCGCCGATCCCGACGCGCTCGCCGACGACCCCGCGTTGCGCGCTGCCGATTGGCATTGGTTGGCGCCGGGCTTTCCCGCGTTCGGCGGTGCCGCGCCGCAGCCGTCGCGCGAAGCCGCCAGCCTGCTGCGTGAACTCGACGCCACGCTGGCGCCGACCCAGCCACTCACCGTGATCGTGCCTGAGCGCCTGAGCGGCCTGGATGGCGAGCGCATCGTGCTGGGCCGCGCAGTCGATTGGCATGTCGTTGCGGCGCTGGCATTGCCCGCCGCCACGGCGCCTGCAGCGATGACGCCAACGGTAGCGATCCGCCACGACGCTGCGCATGCCGCCATCAGCCGCTACTTCGCCGCCGCCGTCAATGCCTGGACTGCCGGCGATGACGATCGCGGTGCTGAACCATCGCCGCCATCGTTGGCGATCGCTCCCGCAGCCCTCGATGTCGCGTTGCCGGCCGGCACCGACTGGCTGCTGTGGCTATCCGACGAAGCGCCGCCAGCGGCTATCGCCAGTTGGCTTGCCGACGGCGGCAGCGTGCTGCGAGTGGCCCGCACCGCCACCGCTGACGCTGACGAAGACGCGGCAGTCGAAATCTGGCGCAGCCAGCAAACCACCACCTGGCTATCGGCACAGCGCCGTGGCCGCGGACGCATGCTGATCGTGCACGGCGCGCCCGATGTCGCGCAGCTACCCGAAGTGCTGCACCCCGAGTTTGCACTGTTGCTGCGCAGTTGGCTTGTTCCGCCCGCGCGCGCACCGGCGCAAGCGATGGCCCGCGATGTGGCACCCACGCATGGCCTGGCGGCGTGGCCAGCGCATGGCAAGCTGCTGCACGACGCGATGCTCTGGCTGATCATCGCGCTGTGGCTGGTTGAGCGCATTCTCGCCAGCGCCCGCCGCAAGGCCGCTCGCGCATGAGCACGCGCAGGCAACTCGCCGCCTTGCTGCGCACCGTGCGCTTGCGCCGCGCGCTGCTGGTGCTGGCTTGCGCGTTGCCCGTGCTGGCCGTCGCCGCTGCTGTCGACTGGCGCTGGCTGGGCAGCGATTTTGCCGCCACGATACCAACCGCCGGGCTGCTGGCGGCCATGCTGTGCGCGAGTATCGTTGCCAGCCGCCTGGACTTGCCATGGCTGTGTCGGCAACTCGACGCCACGTACCGCGAACTGGACGACAGCAGCGCCCTGCTGCTGCTGCGCCCGGCCAACTTGCCAGCACTCAGCCAACTGCAACGTGCCCGCGTCGCACAGCGCTTGCAGCGCGCGCGTGCCGCCGCTCTGCACCCGGCCTGGCCGCGTGCCCGGTTGTTGACGCTGTGGCTCGTCGCCGCCATCACCGTGGCCGCCATCGCGCTCGCCCCGATCACACCAGCGCCGCTGCCAGAACCACCAGAGCCGCCCGTCAGCACCGCCCCGGCGGTCATCGTGCCGCATCTGGCCGCGGCGCAACTGGACATCACGCCGCCGCTGTACACCGGGCTGGCGGCCAGCACCAGCAACACGCTCGATGCCGAGGTGGTGCAAGGTTCACGTCTGCGTTGGCGGCTGCGTTTCGAACCGGAGCCGCGCGAGCCGAGCCTGATTTTTCTCGATGGCTCGGTGCTGCCGCTGACGCCGGTCGATGGCCAATGGCAGGGCGAGCGCACGCTGTCGGCAGCGGCGTTGTATCGCATCGAGATCGCCGCGGCAGCAAGCGAATCGGGCACGCGCATTTACCGCATCCAAACACTGCCCGACCAGCCGCCGGAGCTGCGCGTGATCGAACCGGCGCAGGCACTGACGCGATACCGGCCCGGGCAACGCATCTGGACACTGCTATTCGAGGCCAGTGATGACTACGGCCTTGGCCGCGCGCAAGTGGCAATCACGCACAGCCAGGGCAGTGGCGAGAACGTGCAGTTCAACGACGCCGTGAGCAGTGTTGCCGGCCGCGGCAGCGCCACCCGCCGGCAGTACCGCCATGATATCGATCTCGATGCGCTGGGCTATGGCGAAGGCGATGACCTGATCGTGCGCCTGTCGGTACGCGACAACCGCCAGCCCGAGGCCAACCGCAGCACGCATCCGAGCCTGATCCTGCGCTGGCCGCCGGCGGCGAGCGCGGCCAGCGACGCGCTCGACGGCATCATGCAATCCACCCTGCCCGCCTATTTCCGCAGCCAGCGGCAAATCATCATCGACGCCGAAGCCCTGCTCGCCGAGCAGCCGCAATTGTCGAAAACGACCTTTGTCGATCGCGCCGATGCGATCGGCGTGGATCAACGCATCCTGCGCCTGCGCTATGGCCAGTTCCTCGGCGAAGAAGCCGAGGGCAGCGAACGCCCGCCGAACACCGACGACAGCGACGAATCCGATCCCGGCCATGGCGACCCCGATCATGATCACGCTGCCGCACCGGGCCGGCTCGGCGACGACGTGGCGGTGGTGGCGGAGTTTGGCCACAGCCACGACCACGCCGAGGCCACCACCCTGTTCGATCCGGCCACCCGCGCCTTGCTCAAGTCGGCGCTGGATGCGATGTGGCAATCCGAGGGCATGCTGCGTCAGGGGCACCCTGCGGCGGCCCTGCCGCACGCCTATCGCGCGCTGGACTTCATCAAGCAGGTGCAGCAGGCCAGCCGCATCTATCTCGCCCGCGTCGGGTTGGAGTTGCCGCCGATCGAGTTTGCGCGCCGGCTCAGCGGCAAACCCGCCGGCCAACGCTCGCGCCGCGATCCGCTGGCCGCTGCCGATGTCCAGCGCCGGCCGGTAGCCGAAGCCTGGCAGGCGCTCGATCGGCCCGCGCTGGACATCGCCCCCACCCTCGCGGCGCTGGCCGACTGGATCGTGACGCAGGACGACCCCGATGGCGCCTTGCTCGACGCCCTTGCCGCGACCGCCACGCTGCGCCGCGATCCGCAGTGCGCCGCCTGCCGCAGCCAACTCAAGCAGGCGCTGTGGCCACTGTTGCCGATACCACCCGCGAATGCCAATCTTCGTCCGCAGCTTTCCGCTACGGCACGCGCCTACCTTGATGCCATCGAACGCGACAGCAGCGACCCACACCCGCCGCACGGGACACCCCCATGATGGCTTTGCCGACGCTCATGGCCGGCATCCTGCTGGCTGTCCTCGCGCTCGCCAGCGCCCGCCTGCTCGCGCAGGCCGTGCGCGTGCCCGCCGCCGGCTTTCGCCGGCCACGCGCCTGGCGCGTGAGCGTGCTGATTGCGTTGCATGCGCTCAGTGCCGCGCTGCTGTGGTTGACCCTGTTCCCGCCGCTGCAAACCGTGCCCGCCGCAGGATTGACGGTGTTCACCGCCGGCGCCGACGCCACCGCGAGCGGGCCAGCCGTTACTTTGCCCGAAGCGCCGCAAGGCTTGCACGGCGAACGCGTACCCGATCTCGCCACCGCCCTGCGTCGCCACGGCACCATCGGCCAGCTGCACGTCATCGGCAATGGCTTGTCGGCGCGCGACCGCGACGCCGCGCAGGGGCTTGATCTGCTGTTCAGCCCAGGCGCCGAACCAAGCGGTCTGATCGATCTGCACGCACCGCACTGGCCGCGTGCCGGCCAGTACTGGCAAGTGCGTGGCCGCGTCCAGGGCAGCGCCGATACCCGCGCCGTGCTGCTCGCTCCCGACGACAACATCATCGACAGCGCGCCGATCGACCGCGAAGGCCGCTTCGTGCTGAACGCGCAGGCGCGCAGCCCCGGCCAGACGGTTTTTCAACTGCGCTTGCTCGATGCCGACGATCAGGTGCAGGCCAGCCATGCCGTAGCGGTGGCCACCCGCAGCGGCGATCCGCTGCGCGTCGCCGTTTACGCCGGCGGCAGCAATGCCGAACTCAAATACCTGCGCCGCTGGCTGCGCGATGCCGGCGTGCCATTGCGCAGCGAGCTGCGCATCAGCCCAACGGTTAGCTTGCGTGATCGAGCACTCGATCTGAGCGCCGACAACCTTGCCCAACTCGACGTGTTGATGATCGACGATCGCGCCTGGTATGGGCTGGCCAGCAGCGTGCGCGACGCCATCGTGCGCGCCGCGCGTGGCGGCCTGGGTGTACTGCTGCTGCTCACCGGCGAGCCCGACCGCGAGCAGCGCCAGCAACTGACCACACTGGGCTTCGCGGTCGCGGCGGCGGACGTATCGCGAACCGTGCGCCTGCATCGGCAGCAGCCGATCGCCGCGGCAAACAGCGACGACGATGCGCCCGCGGCGAAACCACTGGAACTGTCGCGACGCGCGCTGCACGTTGCTGCCGCCGCCTCGCAACCCTTGCTGCGCGCCGACGACGGCGAAGCACTCGCGCTATGGCGTGCCAGCGGCCGCGGCCGGGTTGCGCTGTGGTGGCTCACCGACAGCTTTCGCCTGGTGCTGTCCGGTGCGGCCAGCGAACATGCCAACCTCTGGCGTGATGCGCTGTCAACGATCGCCCGACCGCGCGCAATTGCGGCACCGCAGATCACCCCGGAACGGCCGCGCGACGGCACCCGCCTGACGCTATGTGCCGCCACCGACATGCAGGTGCAAACGCCCACCGGCCAACGCGTTGCCCTGCTGCCACGGCGCCTCGCCAGCGGCCAGCGCTGCGCCGGTTTCTGGCCGCAAGCGGACGGCTGGCATGTTGTGCAATCCGCCGATCAGCAGTGGCCGTTCTACGTCTACCCACGCAACCAGGACGCCGCCATGCAGGCCTGGCACGATCGGCACAGCACCGCGCAACTGGCTACCTTCGCAGGCACAGCGCAACCGGCGCAGGCCAGCACCCGCGCATCGCCATGGCCCTACGCGCTGGCCTGGCTGCTGGCATTGGCCATGTTGTGGGTATTCGAACGCCTGCCGGTTGGCTATCGGCCGAGCACCGCTCCGTGAATCAGGCAGTCATTGCGACGAGTGCAGCGACATCGCAATTGAGGCCCGGTAATCGCCATGAATCCGCGCAAGCAGCGTGCGCCCGCGGTCGTGGGCGCAAGCGGCACCCTCTGAAAACAACTGCGTGGAGATTCTGGGGGTGCGGCGGCTGGGCGGAGCGCCGCGAGCCGGATGTCACTCGCAAGCGGCGGGATGACGGGCGTTCGCATGGCTTTGGACCAAGGGGACATTGCAACTTTGCGCTAACACGTCATCGAGATGGGCCTGCCGAGGTCATGCCATGGTGATACCGTCAGTCGCCATCTCCCTTCCCGATCCGGTATGTGACGCCGCTGAGCGGCTGGCCGGCGAACTTCGCGTGTCGCGCAGCCCACTCTATGCTCAGGCGCTTGCTCAGTACCTTGAGCGTTTTAGCGCGCCAGTTGTTACGGCCACGCTGAATGCCACGTATGAGCGAGAAGCTTCCTCACTCGACCTCGCTCCGGCACAGGCCCAGTCAGCGGCACTCCCCGATGCAACGTGGTGAGATTTGGTGGGCTTCACTGCTCACCCCAACAGGTTCTGGCCCAGGATATCGCAGACCGGTCCTGGTACGCCAATCCAACCCGTTCAACGAGAGCCAAATCGCCACGGTCATCGTGGCGGTAGTCACGTCCAACCTCGCACTGGCTAGGGCACCGGCAAGGTTCGCCTCGGCAAGTCCGATTCTGGGTTAGCCACGCCATCGGTCGTCAATGTGTCGCAAATTCTTACACTCGATCGCGTCTTGCTGACGGAGCGCGTTCGTTCAGTTCCGGCAGCAAGTCTTTCGCGGGTCAATGAGGGCGTCAAACTGGTCCTCGGTCCATGACGCGCAACGAATAAGGTTGGAACGTGCGCAGCACGATCTGAACCGTTTGTTGGACGATCTTGCTCGTGGGCGCGCGCCGTGAACGCAATTTTAGCCGTCGCATGGCATCGAACCCGCATCCGGCGCTCCGCGCCACCTCGCTGCGCGCCGCGTCCCTCACGCACTGCGTTCGGGCGTTCGACGTTGCGCAAGCCGATGGCTTGCAAGCGCAACCTCTCACCCCGGCGGGAGAAGGCGTCAGCGCGTACCTGCTGCGCAGCACAGTCGATGCGCGACTATTGGCAATGCTGGATGATCAACTGCACCGCTTCGCGGCCACGAAAGCGGTTGATCGCCAGTTGAAACACCGCGTGGATTTTTGCTGGCGGCGGCTGCCCGGCCCAGCCGCTGAAGTGGATGGCGTCAAGCACCGAGCCGCCGGCTTCGGGCAGTAGTTGCAGGCGCAGGTGGCGCTCGCCGAGCAGCTTCCAGTCGAGCACCGCAAACACGCCATCAAACAGCGGCTCGGGAAAGCCCTGCCCCCACGGCCCGGCCATCGCCAAGGCATGGGCGTTGGCGAGAGTGAACTCGTCGGGCTGCAACGCACCGTCGGTTTCGATTCGCCGCGCCAGCATCGCCGGGTCGATGCGCTGCGCGGCACACGCGGTGAACGCGGCGGTGAATGCCGGCAGCGCATCCTGCGCGAGGCTCAATCCGGCGGCCATGGCATGGCCACCGAAGCGTTCGATCATGCCCGGGTTGCGGGCATCCACCAGCGCCAGTGCATCGCGAATATGAAAGCCCGGGATCGAACGCGCCGAGCCGCGCAGGGGCTGCTCGCCCCGTTCGGCAGCGCCACTGGCAGGAGCGAATGCCAGCACCGGCCGGTGATAGCGATCCTTGAGCCGTGAGGCAACCAGGCCGACCACACCGGGGTGCCAGCCCGCATCGAACAGGCACAGCGCCGCTGGCAGGGCATCGCCATCGAACACAATCTTTGCGGCAAGCATTTCCGCTTCCTCGACCATCTGCTGTTGCAGCACGCGCCGCTCGCCATTGATCGCGTCGAGCTGTGCGGCAAGTGCGCGTGCCTGCACCGGGTCATCGCTGAGCAGGCAGGCAATGCCGATCGCCATGTCTTCCAGGCGGCCCGCGGCATTGAGGCGCGGCGCCAGCGCAAAACCGATATCGGCGCAGCTCAGATGGGCGTGTTCGCGTCCGCAAACGGCAATCAGCGCCTGCACCCCAACATGGCCCAGGCCGCGCCGTATCCGCGCCAGGCCAGCGGCCACCAACACGCGGTTGTTGTAATCGAGCGCAACCATGTCGGCCACCGTTCCGATTGCCACCAGGTCGAGCAGGCTGGACAGGTCGGCTTCGCCACCCGCCGCACCGCGTTCGCGCAAGCGACGGCGCACTTCCAGCAGCAGATAGAACATCACGCCAACGCCGGCCAGCGATTTGCTGGGAAACCGGTCGCCGTCAAGATTCGGATTGACGATGACATCGGCCACTGGCAACTGTGCGCCCGGCAGGTGGTGATCGGTAACGATGACCTGCCAGCCCATCGCCTTGGCGGCCGCCACGCCGGCATGACAGGCGATGCCGCTGTCGACGGTCATCACCACGTTCGGTGACAGCGCGGCAATGTCGCTGACCAACGCTGGCGACAGGCCGTAACCGTGAGTGCTGCGATTGGGCACGCGATAGCGCACCTGGCGTGCGCCGAGCAGGCGCAGGCCGCGCACCGCAACCGCCGTGCCAGTGGCACCATCGCAATCGAAATCCCCAGTGATGACGATGACCGCGTCGCGATCGATCGCCGCGATCAACAGCTCCGCCGCGTCGCCGATGGCACCCAGCAATGCCGGCGGCTGCAACTGCGCCAACCGCAACTGTGCCTGATCGTGGCCGATGATCCCGCGCCCGGCCAGCACCCGCCGCAACAGCGGCGGCACCTGCTCTGGCCAGTCGCCGACGTCGACGCTGCTGCGGCGAACAATTTCGATCGGCTTCACAGCATCGCGCTTTTGCTGCGGCGCCAGAATCGCCAGCGTTGCGCCGCCGTCAACAGCAGGCGATGGCCGTCGGCAAAGTCGAGTTCTACGCGGGTCACCTGCCCGGCGCGCAGTGCGCCGCGCAGCGGCAGTAGCCAATCGTTGGCCAATTGCGCCGGATCGCGCGCGGCGCGCAGGTCGATCAGCACGGCTTGCGCGTTTGCCCCATAGCGCTCCGGCAGCGCGGCAGTATCCGCGCCGGCGCGGCCAGCAAAAGCGCACAGGGAAAAATCGTCGCTCAGCACGGCCTGCACATCGCAGACCACCTGCTCGGGCAATCGCCCGCCACCATGGAACCACAGGCTGTTGATCGGCGGCCGGCCACTGCGCGCACGCGCGCCATTGAGCGGATGATTGTGCAGCACGATCTGCGCCTCGTTGAGCAACGCCCGCCAGCGCCGGCCATCGTTTCCGGCGGGCAACAGATCGTGGATTTCCGCGCCCAGCGCGCTGTCCGGGTCGGTGAATGCCGGCACCTGTGCGTCGCGCGGCAGACTCACATACCAGCGCTCCGGCGATGGCGCCGACAGCGGCCAGCCCAGATCGCCAAACAGCGGTTTGAGCGGGCGCAACAAAGACTCGGTCTCGTCCGGCGTCAACCCCATGTCACCGCACGCCAGCAGGCGCACCGCACTCAGGTCGGCACGCACGTGCGCCGGGTCGGCGCGCAACCAGTGGCCGTCACCGGCATCACCCATGTCCGCCTGGCGGGTCACCGCTGCCAACGGCCAGCCGCGCGGCAGGGTCTGCATCTGCCGTTGCAACTGCGCCTGATAACCGGCCGCCGCTACCGGCAGTGAATCGGCGCGACACAACCACTCGGCAACACCGGCGATGGCGGTCAAACCAGCCAGTCGGGCGCGCGCAGGCAGCAGCAGGCGATGCTTCACCTCAGGGAGCCTCCCGAACCTGAGTCTGATCGACTGCGCCGGCGCGCGAGCGAGCGCATCTTTGACCGATTTTTCGTTGCGTGGCGTCCACCCTGCGCCGCAAAATCGGCCAAACCTGCGCTCGCTCTCGCGCTCGGCTCGCTACGATCGCTCAAGTCCCCGAGGCTCCCTGATATTTCACCGCGATGATGTCGTACTCGCGGCGGCCACCCGGTGCTTCAATGGTGACGCTGTCGCCCTCGCACTTGCCGATCAGCGCACGCGCCAACGGCGAGGAAATCGACACCCGACCGACCTTGATGTCGGATTCCAGATCACCGACGATCTGGTAACACACGGTTTCATCCGACTCCACGTCGCACAGTTCCACCGCCGCCCCAAACACCACCCGCGAGCCGGCGTTGAGGGTGCTGATGTCGATCACTTGGGCATGCGACAGTACCGACTCCAGTTGCTTGATGCGCGCTTCGATGAAGCTCTGCTGCTCGCGCGCGGCGTGGTACTCGGCGTTTTCCTTCAAGTCGCCGTGGGCGCGCGCTTCGGCGATGGCCTCGATCACCCGTGGCCGATCGCTGGACTTCAACCGATCCAGTTCTTCACGCAGGCGCACCGCGCCGGTGTGGGTCAATGGTGCTTTCATTACTGTCGTTCCTTGTCATTGAACAAGGGCCTGCCAAACCATGGCAGGCCCGATTGCGACCCGCACGCGGTGCAGCAACGCGCGGATGGCATGGGCGATCAGCGACCTGATCAAGGATTGCACGGCCTGTCGCGTGCAATGGCAGTGCGTGCCGGCCGGTCGGTGAAAGATTGCACCAGTTCACGCCGTTTTTCCAGCACGGCGAGCGCGTGCGCAGCAACGCCGGTTGCGGCCATGCGGCTGGCCGTGTCGTGACCGCATGCGGTGGCGGGCGGATGGTTGGCTACAGCAGCGTGCGATGCAATTCCTGCAAGGCATTGACACCACCCTCACCACGAAAATCGAGCGAGTGCAACAACGCCCGTGCGCCGGCCACGGTGGTTGAATAGGTCACCCGATGCTGCAAGGCCTCGCGCCGGATCGAGAACGAATCGGCGATCGCCTGTTTGCCTTCGGTGGTGTTGACGATGTAGGCGATTTCACCATTCTTGATCAGATCGACGATATGCGGGCGGCCCTCGGCCACTTTGTTGATTTGCGTGCAATCCAGCCCATGCTCACGCAAAAACAGCGCCGTGCCACTGGTTGCCACCAGCGTAAAGCCACGCCGCAACAATTCGTGCGCGACCGACAGCACCCGCGTCTTGTCTGGATCGCGCACCGAGATGAACGCCTGACCGGGCTGGATCGCGTGGATGCCGGCGGCTTCCTGCGCCCGCGCGAACGCCTGGCCAAAGCTCTGCCCGACACCCATCACCTCGCCAGTGGAGCGCATTTCCGGGCCGAGGATGGGATCGACGTTGAGGAACTTGGAGAACGGGAAGATCGCTTCCTTGACCGAGAAATAGCCGGGGATGACCTCACGGCCGATACCCTGTTCGGCCAGGCTCTGGCCGACCATGCAACGCGCCGCGATCTTGGCCAGCGCCACGCCGGTGGCCTTGGACACGAACGGCACGGTGCGTGCTGCGCGCGGGTTGACCTCCAGCAGAAAGATGTGCGCGTCACCGGCAGTGTCGGTCTGGATCGCAAACTGGGTATTCATCAAGCCGATCACCTTGAGTTCGCGGGCCAGCGCGATCACCTGCTCACGCAAGCGATCCTGCACCGCGGTGGACAGGGTGTACGGCGGCAGCGAGCACGAGGAATCGCCGGAATGCACGCCGGCTTCTTCGATATGCTCCATGATGCCGCCGATGAACACCGCACCCGTGCTGTCGGCGACCACGTCGACATCCACCTCCACCGCGTTGTCGAGAAAACGATCCAGCAACACCGGCGAGGACTCGGACACCCGCACCGCTTCGCGGATGTAACGTTCCAGATCGGCATCCGAATACACCACTTCCATGGCGCGGCCACCGAGCACGTAACTTGGGCGCACCACCAGCGGGTAACCAACCTGCGCCGCCAGTGCAACCGCCTCGTTGGCGGCGCGGACGATGCGATTGGGCGGCTGCAACAAGCGCAGGCGTTCAACCAGCAACTGGAACCGCTCGCGATCCTCGGCCAGGTCGATCGAGTCGGGCGAGGTGCCGATGATCGGCACGCCGGCATCTTCGAGCCCCTGCGCCAGCTTGAGCGGGGTTTGTCCGCCGAACTGCACGATCACGCCGAACGGCTTTTCCAAAGCCACGATCTCCAACACGTCTTCCAGTGTCAGCGATTCGAAATACAGGCGATCGGAGGTGTCGTAGTCGGTGGAAACCGTCTCCGGGTTGCAGTTGATCATGATGGTTTCGTAGCCATCCTGACGCAGCGCCATCGCCGCATGCACACAGCAATAATCGAACTCGATACCCTGGCCGATGCGATTGGGGCCACCGCCGAGCACGATCACTTTGCGCCGATCGGTCGGCTCCGCTTCGCACTCGTCCTCATAGGTGGAATACAGGTAGGCGGTGCGGGTGGCGAACTCGGCCGCGCATGAATCCACCCGCTTGTAAACCGGCCGCAAGCCAAGGGTGTGCCGCAGATGGCGGATCGCGTGCTCATCGGTGCCCAACAAAGCCGCCAGCCGCAGGTCGGAGAAACCCTTGCGCTTGAGCGCACGCAACCGCGGCCAATCCAGCGCGGTCAAACCGTCAGCCACCAGTTCGCCTTCCAGCGCGATCAGCTCTTCGATCTGATCGAGAAACCACGGATCGATCGCCGACAATGCGTGCACGTCTGCCACGCTCATGCCGGCGCGGAACGCATCACCAAGATAGAACAAGCGTTCGGCGCCCGGCTCCTTGAGCTCGCGGCGCAGGCGCAACAAGCCTTCTTCGCTGTGAATGTCGACGCCGGAGGGATCAAAACCCGAGCGCCCGGTTTCCAGCCCGCGCAGCGCTTTTTGCATCGACTCCTGAAACGTACGGCCAATCGCCATCACCTCGCCCACCGACTTCATTTGCGTGGTCAGGCGGGCATCGGCAGCGGGAAACTTTTCAAACGCAAAGCGCGGAATCTTGGTGACCACATAATCGATGGTCGGCTCGAACGACGCTGGCGTTGCGCCGCCGGTAATCTCGTTGCGCAATTCATCCAGGGTGTAGCCGACCGCCAGCTTGGCGGCGACCTTGGCGATCGGAAAACCGGTAGCCTTGGATGCCAGCGCCGAGGAACGCGACACCCGCGGGTTCATCTCGATCACCACCACCCGGCCATTGCTGGCGTTGATGCCGAACTGCACGTTGGAGCCGCCGGTATCGACGCCGATCTTGCGCAGCACCGCAATCGAGGCGTCACGCAGGCGCTGGTATTCCTTGTCGGTGAGCGTTTGCGCCGGCGCCACGGTGATCGAGTCGCCAGTGTGTACACCCATCGGGTCGAGGTTTTCGATCGAACACACGATGATGCAGTTGTCGGCGCGATCGCGCACCACTTCCATCTCGAACTCTTTCCAGCCCAGCACCGATTCCTCGATCAGCACTTCGTGTACCGGCGACAACTCAAGGCCATAGCGAACCACACGCTCGAACTCCTCGCGGTTGTAAGCGATACCGCCGCCGCTGCCGCCGAGCGTGAACGAGGGCCGGATGATGGTGGGGTAGCCAACCCGGCTCTGGATATCGAGCGCCTGTTCGAACGAACGCGCCACTTCGGCTTTCGGGCAGTCCAGGCCAATCTCGGCCATTGCGTTGCGGAACAGTTCGCGATCCTCGGCCATGCGAATCGCCTCGCGCGAGGCACCGATCAATTCGACCTGGTACGCATCGAGCACCCCGGCATCGGCCAGATCGAGCGCACAGTTGAGCGCGGTCTGCCCACCCATGGTCGGCAGCAACGCATCGGGCCGCTCCTTGGCGATGATGCGCTCCACCGTGGCGACGTTGATCGGCTCGATGTACACCGCATCGGCGGTGTCCGGATCGGTCATGATCGTCGCCGGGTTGGAGTTCACCAGCACCACCCGGTAACCCTCGGCCTTGAGCGCCTTGCACGCCTGCGCACCGGAGTAATCGAACTCGCAGGCCTGGCCGATCACGATCGGCCCGGCACCGATGACGAGAATGGTGTGGATGTCGGTTCTGCGGGGCATGGTTTACTCCGGGACTCGGGAGGTGTCGCCCGCGATGCGGGTCTCGGGACTGGGGACTCGGGACTCGGAAAGCAACTTGCGCCGAAGCGCCTGATACAACCGTTGAAGCATGCGGCCTGCGCGATCGCACATCGCCAATGCTGCATCGATCGGCGCCGACGCACCCAAGCCAAGGTCGCGCGAGAGCAACAGTTGCGTCTGCAACTCGGCCGTTGAACCCAGCGCGATAGAATCGAAGCGCGCGTAATCCTTGGTGGACATGCGGGCATTGCCTTCGGCGATATTTGACGGTATCGAGACGGCTGAACGCTGAATCTGTGACGTCAAACCGTAACGCTCATCACGCGGAAATCCTGCAGTAATTTCGTAGACAGTTTTTGCCAGCCCCATTGCCAATTGCCAAACTTCCAACTCGCGGAAGTGCGACGCGCTCACCGAGTTCTCTCCGAGTTCCCGTGCCCCGCTGTTGCCCGTCCGAGTCCCGAGTCCCCAGTCCCGAGTCCCGATGACTGGATGGCTTCCAGAAACCGATCAAAAAGCCCCGCCGCATCGTGCGGCCCCGGACTCGCTTCGGGATGACCCTGAAAACTGAACGCGGGCGCATCAGTCAGTTCAATGCCCTGCAACGAGCCATCGAACAGCGAGCGATGGGTGGCGCGGGCGTTGTCGGGCAAGCTCGCCTCGTCGACCGCAAAACCGTGGTTCTGGCTGGTGATCATCACCCGCCCGGTAGCGAGGTCGATCACCGGGTGGTTGCCGCCGTGGTGGCCGAACTTCATCTTCAACGTGCGTGCGCCGGCAGCCAGCGCCAGCAACTGATGGCCAAGGCAGATACCAAACAATGGGATGCGTTCGACAAGCAGCTGGCGGATGGCGCTGATCGCGTAATCGCACGGCTCCGGGTCACCAGGGCCATTGGACAGGAACACGCCATCGGGGCGCAGCGCCAACACCGCTTCGGCGCTGGTCTGCGCCGGCACCACGCTGACCCGGCAGCCGTGATCGGCCAGCATGCGCAGAATGTTGCGCTTGATGCCGAAGTCGTAAGCCACCACATGCCATGTGCTGGCAGGCTGGGTAAAGGCATTGGCGTCCAGATCGAACGAGCCTTGGCGCCAGCTGTAGGTTTCGGTGGTGCTGACTTCACGGGCCAGGTCCATGCCCTTGAGGCCGGCGAACTTGCGCGCGGTTTCGATCGCGTGTTCCGCATCCAGCGCACCGCCAGCCACCAGACAGGCATTTTGCGCGCCACGATCGCGCAGCAAGCGGGTCAGGCGGCGGGTGTCGATATCGGCAATCGCCACCACCTCGCGTGCCGCCAGCCATTCCGGCAACGCCATCTCACTGCGCCAGCTGCTGGGCCGGCGCGACACGTCACGCACGATCAGACCCGAAGCCCACACCCGGCCGCCTTCATCATCGTGACCGGTGCAGCCGGTGTTGCCGATGTGCGGCTGGGTGAGGGTTACCAGTTGCCGCGCATACGAGGGGTCGGTAAGGATTTCCTGATAACCGGTGGTCGCGGTGTTGAACACCACTTCGCCCACGCGCACGCCGGGCGCACCTGCGGAAACGCCCTCGAAGAGGGTGCCATCTTCAAGGGCGAGGAATGCGGTTTGCTTCACGGTAGCTCGCCTTGCGCTGGGTGAACCGGTGTCGCGGCTGCGACTCATCACGGACCCGCGCAGCGGGCCCGTAGCAATGAAGGTTCAGGCGAGCGAGGATTCTAGCCGGTCACGCCGGCAAAGGGAAATGACTGCGCGCCGAAATGCTCAGCGCGCCAACAACAACGAGCCCAGATCATGGCTGCCGGCGGCCTGCCCAGCCAGTCGCCGCGCGGCTTCCAGCGCACCACGGGCAAAAATATCGCGGTCGCTGGCACGATGGATCAGCTCCAGCCGCTCACCCGCCGCGGTCAGCATCACCGTGTGCTCACCGACGATGTCGCCCGCCCGAATGGCGCAATACTGCGGCGCCCGGCCCCGCCCCTCGGTCAGCGCCGCGCCGAGTGCCAGCGCGGTGCCCGACGGCGCATCGCGCTTGCTGCGATGATGCGCCTCGATCACGTCGCAATCCCAGTCCGGCAATGCCGCCGCCGCCTGCCGCACCAGTTCGTTCAGCACCGCGATGCCGATGCTGAAGTTGGCTGCCCACAGCACCGCGATGTGGTTCGCGGCATCGGCCAGCACGGCACGCTGCGCCGGGTCCAGGCCGGTGCTGCCGCAGACCAGCGCCGCGCCGCGCGCACGGCACAGCGCGGTGATGCCAGACAGCCCTGCCGGCAGGCTGAAATCGATCGCCACGTCAAAGGCGGGAACCGCGGCCAACGCGGTCGTTGCGAACCACGGCACATCACTGGTTGCCGGAAACGGCTGCCGCGACACCGCAGCGACCACCTGCAACTCGGGCATCGTCGCCGCCAGCCGCAGCAAGGCCTGGCCCATGCGCCCGGAAGCGCCGTGGATCAACAGTCGAATCGGTGCGTTCATCGCACCACGTTAGCCCGCTGGCAACCGCCATGGCAAGGGTTTGCCACGGCGGCTTGCAGCGCGCGAACGCGCTGCCGGTAACCGGCCATCAGCCAGCCTCGCTCCAACCACATTCCTGACCGGCATTCTTTTGCTCCAGCCAGGTTTTCAGGGGGGCGAAGTAATCGAGGATGGCACTGGCATCCATCTGCTCGGAACCGGTCAATTCCTTGAGCGTCTGCGGCCATGGCTGGCTCTGGCCGTGTTGCAGCATGGCCCAGAACTTTTCACCGGCGGCCTTGTTGCCGTAAAAGCTGCACTCATGCAATGGCCCACTGTGGCCAGCGGCATCGCACAACGCCTTGTAGAACTGGAATTGCAGAATGTGGGCGAGAAAATAGCGCGTGTAAGGCGTGTTGCCCGGCACATGGTATTTCGCACCCGGGTCGAAGAACGCCTCACCGCGCTCGCCAACGGCCGCCACACCCTGATACTTGGCGCGCAGTTGCCACCACGCCGTGTTGTAGTTTTCCGGCGCAATCGAGCCGTCAAACACCCCCCAGCGCCAGCGGTCGATCATCAACCCAAACGGCAGAAAGGCGACTTTTTCCAGCGCCATGCGCATCTGGCCATTGATCAATGCCGCTTCGGAAACCTTGGGCTTGTCGACCAGGCCGATCGAACCGAGGTATCCCGGCGTCATCGCCAACACGATGGTGTCGCCGATCGCTTCATGGAAGCCATCGTGGGCACCACTCTGGAACAGCGGCGGCAAATGGTTGTAGGCCAGGTAATAGAAGATATGCCCGAGCTCGTGGTAGATCGTGGTGAACTCGTCCGCGCTCGGCTCGATGCACATCTTGATGCGTACGTCGCCCTGGTAATCCATGTCCCATGCGCTGGCGTGGCAGACCACGTCGCGATCACGCGGTTTGATCAGTTGTGAGCGCTGGTAAAACGATTCAGGCAACGCAGGCATCCCGAGCGAGCGGTAGAAATCCGCCGCGCGCTGGGCCATTTTGCTGGCCGCCGCCAGGTCGGCCTGATGGCTCAACTCGGCCTGTTGCAGGGCCGTGGGCGAGCCCTTGAAATCGGCCAGCAGGCGTTTGAACTCGGCATCGCGCTGGCTGCGCAGGGTGCTGCCGACATCGAGGCTGCCGGCGCCGTGGTAGGGCTCAAGCAGATCCCAGATATTGCCCCATTGCTGCGCCCACATATTGCCGGTGAGATGCGCCGGGATCATGCCGTCAACCTGACCTTGGTCGGCGCCATATTGCTTGACCAGCTCGCTGCGCACATAGCAATGCAATTGCTTGTATAGCGGCTCGACCTGGCCCCACAGGCGGTCGGTCTCGGCCTGAAAATCGGCCGGGCTCATATCGTAGCCGGCACGCCACATCTCGCCGGCATTGGCGAAGCCCAACTCGGCCGAGCCTTCGTTCAACAACTCGGCAAAACGCTGGTAATCGGCACGCATCGGCACCGAAATCGTCCGCCAACCGCGCCAGGCGTCCAACTGCGCATCGTAATCGCGGCTGTTGGCCAAGGTGCTGGAGAGCTCACCCAGATCGCGGCAGGTTTCCGGCTTGCTGGCATCGGTGCAGTATTTGCCGGCACCGTACATGCCTTCCATCTTGGTTGCCAATTGCGTCAACTCGGCCAGTTTGGCCGGATCCTTCGGCGCCGGCATCGCGGTGCTCAGCTTGAGCAGTGCAATCGCTCTCGCCGTTTCCGGCTTCAGCTCCAGTCCATCAAACTGTTTGGCTTCTTCGACATACGTGCCCAGCTGTGCCAGCGCGCGCTCCAGCGCCTTGGCCGAAACCCGCTGGCTGTCGCTATTGATGTAGGTGGCTGCCAGCCACTGCGCCGAGGTGATTTCCGGATAATCGGCACGCAATTGCGCATTGACCCGGGCGACAAACGCATCGGCATCGGCCACGGTGGCGGGCGTGGGCGCGGGCGGTGCCGGCGGCTCGGGGTTGCGGCTGCAACCGACAGCAAAGGCAAGGGCTATCGACAGCGACAGCGCGGTCAACACGCGATGGGTTTTCACGGGGACATTCCTCTATTCGGGTGCAGCCAGGCTGCGGGCACAGGACAAGCGCTCAGGCTATGCTGCCACGATACCCAGCGCAAGCACGAATGCGCCGACGCGGCACCCCGCGGGCGACGATGGTGATAACGTACGCGATCGACGCAGTGGACCCTGCACCTTCGAGCACATCGATGGCAACCAACAGGCTCCCAGGTAAACTCGGAACACCCGACTTCCGCCGTCATTGCCTGCGCAGCGAAGCAATCCAGCGCTTTGGTTTCCGAATACTCTGGATTGCCACGTCGCTTCGCTCCTCGCAATGACGGTGTGTTCAGGCATCGGCGTGGGCGATACCAGACAATTGCAAGGGAGAACATCATGAAAAAGCTGCTGGTCGGGATCCTCGTACTGTTTGCCGTCGTTTTCGGTGGGCTGGCGGTGGCACTGTTGAGCGTCGATGTCGATCAGTTTCGGCCACGCATCGAGACCAGCTTGAGCAGTACGCTGGGCCGGCCGGTCAGCATCGGCAAGATGACCCTGTCGCTGCGCGAACTGGCGTTTACCGCCGATGCCATCGTGATCGGCGACGACCCGGCATTTGCCAACCAGCCGTTCGTCAAGGCCGATCGCCTGGCGGTGCAAGTAGCGCCATGGCCACTGCTCAGCAAACGCGAATTGCAGGTCACTCACTTCACGTTGCAGCAGCCGACGATCCGCCTGGTGCAGGGCCGCAAGGCCAGCTGGAACTTCGCCTCGCTCACCGCCGGTGAAACGCCGCCCGACAGCAAGGCGCCAACACTGCGCATCGATTCGCTGCGCATCGATGATGGCCAAATCAGCATCGCTTTCGCCGATGGCAGCGAGAGCACGCTATCGAACCTCGACATCAGCGCCGACAACCTGAGCATGGACAGTGCTTTTCCGCTCACGCTCAGCGGCACTGGCCCCGGTGGTGCGCAGGTGCGCATCGATGCGCTGGTCGGGCCGCTGCTGGCCGCCAACATGATGCACTCGCCACTGCAAGCCGAGCTCACCCTGGACGGCTTCGACCTTGGCTCCGGGCTGCCCGGCGGCGGGCTGGCCGGCACCTTGGCGTATCGCGGCAAACTCGGCGCGCAGGCCGGCACGGTTGATCTCGATGGCAGCGCTAGCGTGGTTGCCTTGCGCCTGTTCCCGGATGCGGCGGCAGCGCCCGGCCCGGTGCGCTTTACGCATCGCACCCGCTACGACCTCAACAGCCAGCGCGGGCAGATCAGCAACGGCACCTTCAGCCTTGGTGGCGCGGCGCTGGCCGTGGCCGGGCAACTGGACAGTCGCGGCAAAAATCTGCGTGTCGATCTGAACATCACCGGCAAGGCGCTGGCGGTGGATGCGGTGCAGGGGCTATTGCCGATGCTCGGCATCGTGTTGCCGGAAAACTCACAATTGCAAGGCGGGCAGCTCAATCTCGATCTCAATGCCCGCGGCGCACTTGATGCATTGCGGATCAGCGGCCCGCTGCAACTGGAGAACAGCCGGCTCGCCGGGTTCAGTCTGGGCGAGAAGTTGGCTGGCGTGATGACATTGGCGGGTATCAACCCACCTGCCGATACCGAGATCAAATCCGCCAGCACCCAGGTACGGGTCGATCCGGCCGGGGTGAAACTCGACGACATCCTCGCCATCATCACCGGCATCGGCCAGGTCACCGGTGCCGGCACCCTGGATGCCAACCAAAACCTCGATTTCACTCTGCGCATCGCGCCTGATGCAGCGCTCGCTGGCACTGGCGGTAGCGCGGCTGCGGGAGGTCTCGCCACCGCGTTGCAGGGCGCTCTGGGCAAGAGCAGCCGCGACGGTATCGGGCTGAAGGTGACGGGTACCGCTGACAGCCCGAAGTTCACGCTGGAAACCCGTGCCGTTGCGGGTGCCGTGTTGTCCGGGTTGTTGGCCGGCAAAAGCGGCGACCCGGCCGCCGAGGTGGCACTCGACAAAAATGCGTTGCAGGACAAGGCTGCCGACGCGCTGATCAAGGGTCTGTTCGGCAAAAAGAAAAAAGACACACCGCCGGAGCAAGACCGCAACGACGGAAATTGACGATTGTCAAGATGCCAGCGCGCTGATCGGCACATGCTTGGCCGCAAGTGCGACGGTTCCTGAGCCACAGCACACCACTCGCCAACGTTGGAGCCTTAGTCATGTACGAGGACCGTTCCGAGTCAGTCGCACCGGCAATGCCGGCCCCGCTGTTCAACCCATCACTGCCACAGCACAAGCCATTGCAGCCAGGGGTTTCGCTGCAACACCTTGCCTCGCACCACATCACCGACGATGATCTCACACTGCCCGATTATCTGGTCAAGCATTACTGGTGGGCGTACCTGTGGCGTCCGGCGGTGTGGTTTTTCGACCACCAACCGATCATCAACGCCATCGTCTTCGGCCAGTACCGCAAGCTGACCGAGGCAACGGTTCGCCTGTTGCATCCGCAGCAGGCGGGCTCGACGCTGATGATCGCCTCGGCCTATGGCGACGTGATCACCAAAACCGCCAAAGCGCTGGGCGACAACCCGCTGATGGTGATTGACATTGCCCCGATCCAGTTGGAACGCGCGCAGGCGAAACTGGAAAAGCTGGGCCTCGACGAGCATGCCACCGTGACCCGCATGAATGCCGAGTCACTCGCCTATCCCGACAATCATTTCGATACTGCATTCATGTTTCTGCTGTTGCATGAACTGCCGGTGCCCGCGCGCCGCAAGGCGTTGATCGAAGCACTGCGCGTGGTGCGTCCCGGCGGCAGCCTGGTACTGGCCGAATACGGCGGTTTCAGCGAAACCCATCCATTCCATCGCCTGCCGCTGCTGCGCTGGGTTTTCGGCACGGCCGAACCGTTCCTGCCCAGTTTGTGGCACACCGACCTCGATACCCTGCTGAGCGAATGCGCCGAAGTCACCGGCAAGCGGGTGGTATGTGAGGACAAGGTCTGGCTGTTTGGCGGTTTCTATCGTATCTGGCGCTATCGCGTCGAGCAGGCGTGATCATGCATACCGTCCATGCCGATGTAATTATCGTAGGTGCCGGTGGTGCCGGCCTGCGCGCCGCAATTGCGGTGGCGCAAAGCGATCCGGCGCTGCGCGTGGCGCTGGTGTCCAAGGTCTATCCGATGCGCAGCCACACGGTCGCCGCCGAAGGCGGCGCAGCCGGCGTGATCAAATCGCCCGACACTCTGGATGCGCACTTCAACGACACGGTCAGTGGTGGCGACTGGTTGTGCGATCAGGATGCGGTCGAGCACTTCGTCGAACAGGCGCCAAAGTCGCTGCGCCAACTTGAACACTGGGGCTGCCCATGGAATCGCGACGATGCCGGTGGCGTGCAAGTGCGCTCGTTTGGTGGCATGAAGCACCAGCGCACCTGGTTTGCTGCCGACAAGAGCGGCTTCCACATTCTGCACACCCTGTTCCAGACCTCGCAGCAGTTTCCCAGCATCCAGCGCTTCGATGAAGTGTTCGCGCTGGATCTGCTGTGCGCCGATGGCGCAGTGGGCGGGATCACCGCGCTGCACATGCAATCGGGCGAGCCGATTGTATTCCTCGCCCGCGCCGTGATCATTGCCACCGGTGGCGCTGGCCGGGTATTCCCGTTCACCACCAACGGTGCCATCAAGACTGGCGATGGCATGGCCATGGCCTATCGTGCCGGGGTGCCACTCAAGGATATCGAGTTTGTCCAGTATCACCCCACTGGTCTGCCCGGTACCGGCATCCTGATCACCGAGGGCGCGCGCGGCGAAGGCGGCTTGCTGGTCAACAAGGATGGCTATCGTTACCTGCAAGACTACAACCTCGGCCCGCCCGAGCCGCACCCGCGGCCCAAGGCCATGGAGCTTGGCCCGCGCGACCGGCTCAGCCAGGCGTTTTGGCACGAGCAGCGCAAAGGCCGCACGATCAAGAGTGCTTTCGGAGATGTCGTGCATCTGGACATCCGCCATCTCGGCGAAAAGGTGATCGATGAACGCCTGCCGATGGTGCGCGAATTGGCGCGTGCCTACGTCGGCGTCGACCCGGTCCATGCCCCGATTCCGATTCGCCCGGTGGTGCATTACAGCATGGGTGGAATCGATACCAACATCAATGCGGCAACGCAAATCGATGGCCTGTATGCCGCCGGCGAATGCGCCTGCGTCAGCATCAACGGCGCCAACCGCCTGGGCTCCAACTCGCTGACCGAGATCCTGGTGTTTGGCGAACAGGCCGGCCTGCATGCCGCGCAGCACGCGCGCACCCACCCCGCAACGGCCGAAACGCAATGGCAGCCGGCGATCGCGGCATCGTTTGCAGCGGTGCATGCGCTGCTGGAACGCCCGAAGTCGAGCGAAACCCTGGTTGGCCTGCGCAGTGAATTGCACGAGTTGATGGAGGGTGCAGCGGGCATCTATCGTGAACAGGCTACGCTGCGCGAGGCCAGCGACAAGGTGGCCGTGCTGCGCCAGCGTTATCGCACCCTGGCGATCGACGATCACAGCATGGTGTTCAACACGCAGTTGTTCCAGGCACTGGAGCTGGGCGCGATGCTCGACGTTGGCGAAGCGATGGTGCATGCCGCGCTGGCCCGTCGCGAATCGCGTGGCGCGCATCAGCGGCTCGATTTTCCGGAGCGCGACGATCAGCACTTTCTGCATCACAGCCTGGTGCATTACGGCGGCGAGCAGCCGCCCAGCCTCAGCACCAAGCCGGTAACGATCACGCGCTCGCCACCGGCGGCGCGCGTCTACGGTGGAGCAACAACATGAACGCGGTCAGTCAGGCAAGTCCCAGCGCGGGCCAAGGGGCACGCATCGTCACCATCGACGTACTGCGCTATCGGCCGGAACAGGAATCGACACCGAGTTGGCAGAGCTACGCGGTGCCATGCTGCGAAGAGTGGACGGTGCTCGATGCGCTCAACCACATCAAGGATCATCTCGACGGCAGTCTGAGCTATCGCTGGTCGTGCCATATGGCGGTGTGCGGCAGTTGCGGGATGATGGTCAACGGCAACCCTACCCTGTCGTGCAAGGCGTTCATGCGCGATTTGCCCGATCGCATCAGCATCGCGCCGCTGGCCAATCTGGGCGTGATCCGCGATCTGGTGGTACAGCAAAATCGTTTGCTCGATGGCCTGTTGGCAGTCAAGAGCTGGTTGATCCCACGCGAGTTGCCGCCGCGCGACGACCAGTATCGCCAGACCCCGGCGCAGTTGGCCAAGTACCGGCCGCTGACGATGTGCATCAACTGCATGCTGTGTTACGCCGCCTGCCCACAGGTGGCACTCAATGAAGGCTATGTCGGCCCGGCGGCACTGGCGCTGGCACAGCGCTACAACCTGGATTCACGCGATGGCGGCGCATTGGAGCGGATGCAGACCACAGCCAGCGACGATGGCGTGTGGGAGTGCACCTTCATCGGCGAGTGTTCCGAGGTGTGCCCGAAACACGTCGATCCGGCCGGCGCCATCCAGCAAATGAAACTGGCCAGCAGTCTGCAATGGCTGGCGCAGCGCGCACCCGGCGGGAGTTCATCATGAATGCCAAAGTCCATTACCCCACGTTGCCCGGCAACTGGTGGCTGAAGCGGCCGAGCTACCTGCGCTACATGTTGCGTGAATTGACCTGCATCGCGATTGGCGCATTCGCGATACTGCTGGTTTTTGCCCTGCTGCGACTGGGCCAGGGGGCAGAAGCCTGGCAGGCATTTCGTGCCGCGCTGGCGACGCCGTTGGCGATCGCCTGGCAACTCGTGGCATTGGTGTTTGCGCTATACCACAGCGTCACCTGGTTCGCGCTGGCGCCGCGCACCATGCTGCTGCAAATCGGCACGCGCCGAGTGCCGGCAGGGTGGATCGCCGGGGCGCATTACCTGTCGTGGGTGGTGCTGAGCGCCATCGTTCTTGTACTGTCCGGAGCCTGACATGAGCCTATCCAACAAACCGATCGTGTGGCTGCCGTTCGCCGCCGGCGGCATGCTGGCCGCGCTGCTGGTGCCCGCCTTGATGCTGGTCTTGCTGCTTGACGCGCTGCAACTGCTGCCACCGGGCAGCCTCGATTACCCGCGCGTGGTGGCGTTCGTCAGTCACCCGTTGGCGCGCGTGGTGTGCGTTGGGGTGATCGCGTTGCTGTTGTGGCACGCCGCGCACCGGCTGCGGATGACCGTGCAGGATATCGGCGTACGCAGCCACGGCGCACGGCAAGTCGCCGCGCGCCTGTGCTACGGCGCCGCGACCTTGGCCAGTGTGGCGTTGATTTGGGCGGTGGTTGTGCTTTGAGCGCGGATCCGGTGAGAGCGTAGCGCACCACTCCGCGTTAAATCCCGGGTTACGGCCTGCGGCCTAACCCGGGCTACACCACCATCCTCGCAACACCACGGTAGCCCGGGTTATAGCCGCGCAGCGGCGATACCCGGGGCAGATCGCACCGGCCGAAACCCGAATCCGCAGGATGGGTAGAGTGCAGCGAAACCCATCGATCCCGCGTTCCGCGCCCGTGGCCCCGGCTTCAACGCAACCCGGTTTCGTTGCGGGCGATCACCAAACGCTGTATCTCGCTGGTGCCTTCGTAGATTTCGGTGATCTTGGCATCACGGAAATAACGCTCCAGTGGCATTTCCTTGGAATAACCCATGCCACCATGGATCTGCACCGCCTGATGGGTGATGAACATCGCCGCTTCCGATGCCACCAGCTTGGCCACCGAAGCCTCGGTGGAAAACCGTGCACCGGTGGTTTCCGACTGCTGCTTGGCCCATGCCGCGCGCAGGGTCAGCAACCATGCCGCATCGAGCCGGCATTTCATGTCGGCGATCTTGGCCTGAGTCATCTGGAAGCTGCCGATCGGCTGGCCGAAGGCTTTGCGTTCCTTGACATATGCCACGGTGGCGTCGTACGCGGCGCGCGCCAGGCCAACCGCCTGTGAAGCAATGCCGATGCGGCCGGCATCGAGCACCCCCATGGCATTGCGGAAACCCTCGCCTTCATCGCCGATGCGATCCTCGACCGGAGCCTTGTAGTCGGTAAACTCGATCTCGCAGGTGGCCGAAGCGCGGATGCCGAGTTTGGGTTCGGTCTTGCCGCGATGAAACCCCTCGCGACCGGTATCGATCATGAACGCGCTGATGCCGCGTGCGCCTTTGCCGGGATCGGTAACCGCGAACAGCATGATGTACTTGGCGACCGGGCCGGAGGTGATCCAGCTTTTCTTGCCGTTGATCACATAGTGGCTGCCATCGGCTGAAAGCACCGCGCGAGTGCGCATGTTGACCGCATCCGAGCCCGATTGCGATTCGGTCAGCGCATAGGCGCCAATCGCCTGGCCACTGGCAATCGGGGTTACATACTTGCGCTTTTGCGCCTCGCTGCCGGACTTGAGCAGGCCATTGCAATACAGCGTGTTGTTGACCGACATGATGGTGGAATGGGCACAATCGGCAGCGGCGATCTCGATCATCGCCAGCACGTAGCCGATGCTGTCGAGGCCGGCGCCGCCGTACTCGGTCGGCACTTCGATGCCCATCAGGCCGTTCTCGCCAAGCAGACGGATGTTTTCCAGTGGAAACTCGCCGCTGCGATCGAACTCGGCCGCGCTTGGTGCGATTTTTTCCTGGGCGATGCGGCGTGCCACATCCTGAATCATCAACTGCTCGTCGGTAAACTGAAAGTCCATCGCGTCGGGTCCTTGGATAGCGAAAACGAATCGTTCATTGTAGCTCGGCAGATTGTGTGCGGCGTCACGACGGTTTCATCCACGGGCCACGCTCAATCCGCAACAACGCGGGCATCGGTCAGCGATTCGGCATCTTGCGGCCCAACGACACCGTCCCAGTCGGCCATCAACGCGAGGTACAGCAACTTCTCGAACTCGGGGCGAAAGCGCCGGATCACGGCATCGGGATCGGGCATCAGGCGGGCATCGCCGATCAGCCCGAAATGCACGCGGCCGTGATAACTCAGAATCGAGATACCAACGCCGATAGACCCCGTCTGCGGCACCCAGAACATCAGTTCGCGAACCTGGCTGCCGGCCATGTACAGCGGCATCTGCGGCCCCGGCACATTGGTCGCCACCGCGGTGGCCTTGCGGCTGAACAACTCCAGCGCGGTGCGCTGCACCGCTGGCGGGGCCAACCCCATCGCCGCCAACAAGCCATAGGCGACAATCGCCTGGCGTGAGCTTTTGAGCTCGGCCATGCTGGCACGAACCCGGTGCAGGCGGCTTGCCGGGTTGCCCTCGCCGACCGGCAATTCCAGAAACACCAGGCCAAAATGGTTGCCGAGTTTGCGCGCGTGTTCCAGCGGGCGCAGGTTCACCGGCACCGTGGCGCGGATGGTCAGTCCATCGATCCGCTCGCCACGCTCGATCAGGTAGGCACGCAGCGCACCCGATGCGGTCGCCATCAGCACGTCGTTGACGGTGCAATCGAATGCCCGGCTGACGGCCTTGACTTCTTCCAGATCCAGCGGCTCGGCCCAAGCCACCCGCTTGCTGACGCCCAAGCGACCGCGCAGCACGGTTTTCGGATCGTCCGACAGGCTCAATGCGTGGCCCAGCTCGCGCGCGATTTCGCCGCCTTCGCGCGCCAGCACCCCCGCCAAGCTGGGATCACGGTAAAAATCCATGCTCTTTTCCAGCATGCGTTCGCCGAACTGCACCGCGCGGTTGATGCCACCGACCCGCGCCGCCACCTTGGCGCCGTCGGCCTTCAGCCACTTCCTGGCCAGATCGCTGCCCGGCTTGGCCTTGCGGGTGGTGTCGGTGAGCGACAGCAGCACCTGCACCAGCGCGATGCCATCGGCATAGCAATGATGGATGCGGGTGATCAGCGCGCTGCCACCGTCATAGCGTTCGACCAGATGGAATTGCCACAGCGGTTTGCTCTTGTCCAGCGGCGTGGATGCCAACTGTCCGCACAGACGCTCAAGTTCGCGTTTGCCGCCGCGCCCGGGCAACGCGGTCAAGCGCACATGCCAATCGAGATCGAAATCGCTATCGTCTTGCCAGATCGCGCCGGTTGCGGCGTCGACTGCCTTTTGCCGAAACCGCGGATAGGCGAGAAAGCGTTGCTTGATGATGCGTTTGAGCCGGTCCAGGGTGACCGGCTCATCGAACATCATCACCCCGGTGATCATCATCAGGTTGGTGGCGCGCTCCATGCGCAGCCATGCGGTATCCACCCGCGACATCGGTTCACGCCGAACCTTGTCGATCTTCGCCATTGCGATCCCCTCGTAACCGAGGGCCAGTGAATCACGCCGGTTCGGTAGGCGTCAACGCGCGCAATGCCTGCCATGCCGCCAGTGCTGCGTTACGGCTTGCCGGGATATCCACGATCGGCGCCGGATACGCCGGTGCCAGCCGTGCCACCTGCTCGCGATGCAGCCACGGCGCGTGCAGCGCCGGATCGGGCAAGGCCGCCAACTCGGGGCACCAACGGCGGATATAGGCGCCGTCGGGATCAAATCGCGCGGCCTGCGATGCCGGGCTGAAGATGCGGAAATACGGCGCCGCGTCGGCGCCAGTGCCGGCGCTCCACTGCCAGCCCTGCGTGTTGGCGGCCAGATCGGCATCCAGCAACGTATCCCAGAACCAGCGCGCCCCGTGTTGCCAATGAATGCGCAGGTTCTTGCACAAAAAACTGGCCACCACCATGCGCACCCGGTTATGCATCCAGCCGCTGCACCATAGCTCGCGCATGCCGGCATCCACCAGCGGCACGCCGGTACGGCCGCGCTGCCAGGCGCTGAGCAACGCCGGATCCGGCTCGGCCCAGGCGAAGCCATCAAAGCGCGCGTCGAGGTTGTGCGTGGGCGTGTGCGGATAGTGAAACAACAAATGATGGGAAAACTCGCGCCAGCCCAGCTCGCTGCGGTAATGCGCGAGGTGCTCATCGCACGGTGCCGGTAGATCAGCCGCTGCCAGCGCGTTCCATATCTGGCGCGGAGAGATTTCACCAAAGTGCAGATGCGGCGACAGCCGCGAGGTGCCCACACGCCCGGGGATATCGCGCTGCGCCCGATAAGCACGCACCGCATCGTCGAGAAACACGCTCAGGGCCTCGTGTGCGCCCGCCTCACCGGGCTGCCAGTGCGGCCAGAAACCGGTGTCCCATGCCGGCTTTGCCGACAGCCCAAGCGTGTCGATGGCCTGCCCCGCCAACGACGGTGGTGCCGGCAGTGAACGCGGTTGCGCGGCAAGCGCGAATTGCGCCGGCAACAGCGCGCGCGCCGCACGCCAGAATGGCGTGAATACGCGGTACGGGTCGCCCTTTTGCGTCGCCACTTG
>Ga0100388_10000128_pt1 | contig 77545 bp, 81 predicted proteins | sample CryGeymeta201512_FD_81536 | JGI IMG/M metagenome (GOLD analysis project Ga0100388, IMG submission 81536) | Groundwater microbial communities from Crystal Geyser aquifers in Utah, USA - Crystal Geyser metaG 2015-12 | ecosystem: Environmental > Aquatic > Deep subsurface > Groundwater | place... | reverse complement strand
GCGCATGAGCTCCCGCCCGAATTCACGAACCCTGAACACGCTCTTCAAAGGAGGCTTCAATGTCTGAGCAGTTCCTTCACGGGGTGGAGGTCGTCCAGATCGACGACGGCCTGCGCCCGATCCGTACCGTCCGCTCCTCGGTTATCGGGGTGGTGGGCACCGCGCCCGACGCCGCCGGCGCCACGGCGGCAACCCTGACCCTGGGCTCCACCGCGCTCGACACCGCGCTGGAGTTCACCGCCCAGGCCGCCGGGCTCGACGGCAACCTGATCACCGTCGCATTCACCGACCCCGGCACGAGCAGCGCCACGATCGCCGTGACCGTCGACGGCAATGCCATCTCGGTGGCCCTGGCGACCGACCTCGAAGGCGCGATCACCTCGACCGCGGCCGACGTCAAGACGGCGATCGAGGGCGACACCGACGCCGCTGCCCTGGTGGCGATCGCGCATGCCGGCACCAGCGATGGCTCCGGCGTCGTGCGCGCCAAGACAGCGACCGCGCTTTCGGGCGGCGCCGAAGAGCCCTTCCCGCTCAACACGCCCGTGCTCATCGCGGGCAGCCGGCGCGAGGCCGCAAAGCTCGACGCCACCGGGAAGGGGCTGGGCACACTGCCCGGCGCGCTCGATGCGATCTTCGACCAGGCCGGCGCCGTCGTGGTGGTCGTGCGGGTCGAGGAAGGCGCCGACGACGCGGAGACGCAGGCCAACATCATCGGCGGTGTCGACGGTGTGACCGGCGACTACGAGGGTTTGCAAGCCCTCGCCGCGGCCGAGAGCATCGTGCATGTCTCGCCGCGCATCCTGATCGCCCCGGGCTTTACCCAGAACACCGGCGTGGTCAGCGAGATGGTTGGTATCGCCCAGCGGCTGCGCGCGGTCATCATCGCCGACGGCCCGAACACCACCGACACAGAGGCGATCGAGTATCGCGGCGAGTTCGGCTCCGACCGGGTCTATATCGTCGACCCCTGGGTGACGGTGTTCGACACCGTGGCCGCCAAGGAGGTGGTCGCTCCGGCCTCGGCGCGGGTGGCGGGCGTGATAGCGCGCACCGATGCCGACAACGGCTTCTGGTGGTCGCCCTCGAACAAGCTGATCAACGGCATCACCGGCACGGCCCGGGCGGTGTCCTTCGGCTTGTCCGATCCGAACTCGCGCGCCAACATCCTCAACGAGAACGAGGTTGCGACGATCGTGCGCAAGGACGGCTACCGCCTCTGGGGCAACCGCTCGACCACCGCCGACCCGCTTTGGGCCTTCCTGAGCGTGCGGCGCACGGCCGACATGATCTACGAGAGCGTCGAGCAGGCGCATCTGTGGGCCATGGACCGCCCCTTCTCGGCGCAGCTGATCAACGACATCCGCGACGGGGTCGATGCCTACCTGCGCCACCTCAAGGCGCTCGGCGCGATCCTGGGCGGGCGCGTCTGGCTCGATCCCGAGCTCAACACCGAGGCCCAGCTCAAGGCCGGCAAGCTCTATCTCGATTTCGACATCGAGCCGCCCGCGCCGCTCGAGCACCTCATCTTCCGCGCACATCGTAACGGCGAGTACTACGAAGAGCTCGTCGCCGATGTCGCCCAGGCCAGCTAAGGAGACCGGCAAATGGCGTACCCCCGCACTATCCGCAACTTCAACGCCTTCGTCGACGGCACGAGCTATTTCGGGCGCGTCGACGAGGCGAAACTCCCTCCGATCACCCTCAACACCGAGGCGCATCGCGGCGCGGGCATGGATGGCCCCGTCGCGATCGACATGGGCATGGAGGGCATGCAGTCCGAGATCACCTTCGCCGAATGGGACCCGGCGCTGCTCAAGTCCTTCGGCAAGCGTACGCGCTTCGTCATGCGCCCCGGTGCCATGGGCGAGGACGACTTCTCGGCCGACACCTACATCGCCACCCTCGGCGGGCGCATCAGCATCAACGGTCCCGAGGATCTGAAGGCCGGCGACAAGTCGACCCTGAAGATCACTATGGAGGTCGACTACTACCGCCTCGAAAAGGACGGCGAGGAGCTGTGGGAGATCGACATCGAGAACGGCGTGCGCGTCATCGGCGGGGTCGATCAGCTCGCCGAGCTGCGCCGCGCCATGGGCATCTGAGGGAGCTGAGACATGAGCGACAAGACCCAGAAGACGCGGCTGAGCGCGCCTCTCAAGAACGGTGAAAAGGAAATCCACGAGATCGAGGTCACCAAGCCCTCGGTCGGCGCGCTGCGCGGTCTGAAGATGACCGACGTGCTGCAGATGGATGTCACCGCCCTGATGACGCTCCTGCCGCGCGTGACGCGCCCGGCGCTGACACCCGACCAGGTGGCCGCGCTGGACCCGGCCGACTTCACCGACCTGTCGGGAAAGCTGCTGCTTTTTTTCGCGAGACCCGAGCAGCTGGAGGGGCTGGCGCCGCAGGGGAGCGCCTGAAGCTCCCCGATGACGTCGAGCAGGCCATGGCCGACGTGGCCATGGTCCTGCACGTCCAGCCGTCCGAGATGATGGCCATGGAACTCGAAGAGCTCGCACGCTGGCATGCCATGGCGCGCGAGCGCAGGGAGGCGGAGGCGCGCGCGTACGGAGGCTCGAGATGAGCGATCTCAACATCGCCATGATCCTGAGGCTGGTCGATCGGGTCAGCGCGCCGGCGCGGCAGGTTCGCGGGGCGCTCAGCGGCATCGCCGAAAGCGCAACCGCCGCCGGCAACCGCGCCACCGCCTTCGCCGATCGTCACCTCGAGGCGCTTGAGGCGCAGCGCGCCGCGATGCGCAATTCCGCGCTCGAGACTGCCGCGATCAGCTATGGCCTCTACCGCGCGATGCAGCCCGCCATCCAGTTCGAAACCGCGATGGCCGGCGTGCGCCGGGTCGTGACGTTCGACGACGAAACCGCCATTGAACGCCTCGGCGACGACATCCTCGCGCTGACCTCTTCGGGCGGTCTGCCGATGGCGGCTGAGGGCGTGGCCTCGATCATCGAGGCGGCCGGTCAGGCCGGGATTATCGACGACGCCCTGCCCGACGAAGAGCGGCGCGCGCAGCTCATCGCCTTCGCCCGCGATGCGGCGCAGATGGGGGTGGCGTTCGACATGTCCGCCGCCCAGGCCGGTGAGGCGATGGCGCAATGGCGCGGGGCGCTCGGCCTCACGCAGGAGCGCGCGCTCTCCCTTGGCGACGCGGTCAACCACATCTCGAACAGCATGAACGCCGCCGCGCCGGACCTCGTCCAGGTGATCCGGCGGCAGGGAGCCGTGGCGATGACTGCGGGCCTGGCGGAGACCGAGGTCGCGGCCCTCTCGGCGGCGTTCCTGGCGGGCGGGGCGAGCCCGGAAATCGCGGCCACCGCCCTGAAGAACTTCACCGGCGCACTCACGCGCGGGGAGGCCATGACAGCGCGTCAGCGCAGCGTCATGGAGGGGCTGGGCTTCGACGCCACCGAGATGGCCGAGCGCATGCAGGTCGATGCGCGCGGCGCCATCACCGACGTGATGACCGCGCTCTCGGAGCTGCCGGAAGCGCGACGGGGCGCGGCGCTCTCGCAGCTCTTCGGCGAGGAAAGCATGGGCGCCATCGCCCCGCTTCTCAACAATCTCGACCTGCTGCGCGAGAGCTTCGACCTGGTGGCCGACCCGTCGGACTTTGCCGGGGCGATGCTGGAGGAATACGAGCAGCAGGCATCGACCACGGCGAACGCGGTGGCGCGCCTGCGGGGTTTTATCACAGCGCTGTCGACAACCATCGGCTCGGTCCTGCTGCCCGAGCTCAACGCCCTGCTCGAAGGCGTCATGCCGGTGGTGGGCATCTTCCGCGACTGGGTCGAGAAGAACCCGGAGCTGATCCGCCAAATCGGCATCGCGACGGCGGGCCTCTTTGCCATGCGGCTGGCCTCGCTGGCGCTGCGCTTTGCCGCCCTCACGGCGGCCGTGCCCGTGCTGCGCCTGATCGGCGCGGGCGGGCGGCTGGTGGCCTTCCTGCCGGTGCTGGGCCGCGCGCTGCTGGCCCTGCTCAACCCCTTCGCGCTGGTGCGCGGGGCGATGATCGCCCTGCGCGTGGCGCTGCTGGCCAGCGGGATCGGCGCGATCGTCGCCGGCATTGCGCTGGCGGGCCTGTGGATATGGAACAACTGGGAGGGGCTGCTGTCCTTCTTCCAGGGCTTTGGTGAAGGGCTGCGCGTAGCAATCGGGCCGGCGGGACCCCTGCTTGACTGGCTGATGGATCGGGCGCGGGCGCTGGCCGAGTGGGTCGGCGCGCTGGTGGCGCCGCTGGATGCCAGCGCAGGAGCGTGGCGGGCCTGGGGGATTGGCGCCGGCATTGCGCTCGGAAATGCGCTTAGCGGGCTGTATGAGTGGGTCACGACATCGCCCGTCGTGGCGCGGTCCCTGGAGGTGATCGGTGAGGTGCTTCGCGGGCTGCTCGCCTTTGCGCGCGGCTTCGGGCGTGAGCTGAGCGCAGCCATTGGTCCGCTCGAGGATATCCTGGCCGGGCTTGCCGAGCAGGCACGCATGGCCGGGCTCTGGCTTCTGGATATGATCCGTCCCATCGTTCGCTGGCTGGGCGCGCTGATCGAGCCGCTTCGCGAGAGCACAGAGGCGTGGGGCGAGTGGGGCGAGGTCGCGGGCGGCTGGCTCGGTAGCGTGCTGTCGCGCCTATTGGGGTGGATCGAGGCATCACCCGCGGTTGCGAAGGGGGTGGCCCTGGTCACCGCCGGCGTCATGGGTCTGCGGCTGGCATTGAGGATCGTGATGTGGCCCCTGCGCATCTTCGGGCGCATGCTGGGCAGCGTCGTGGGCGGGCTGGCGCGACTGTCGGGGCTGCGCGCGCTGCGGCTGTCGCGGCTCTTGACGCCCCTGAGGTGGGTGGCCTTGATCCCGCGCCTTACCTGGGCGCTTTTCTTCGCCCTTGCGACTGGCGGCCGGCGTCTGCTCGTTTCAGGGCTTTTCAAGGCGCTGGCATGGGGCGCCCTTATTCCTCGGCTGGCGCGGGCAACATGGATCGCGCTGGCTGTCGGCAGCAGGCTCGCTGTGTCGGCGCTGTTCAGGCCGCTTAGTTGGGCGGCTGCTGCGCTCATTCCACGCTTGTCGGCGCTGCGCTTCCGCACGATCGCGACAGGCGGTGCGCGGCTGGCGGTAAGTGCGCTGGTGACGCCTCTCAGGTGGACGCGGCGGCTCATACCGGCCATTCGGTGGGGTTCGCTTGGGCTTGGCGTTCTGGGGATGACGAGGGGCGGCTGGGGCGCATTGATCAGGCCGCTCGTTTGGGCTGCAAATATTGGCGGGCGGGCGCTTATTGGTCCGATCGGCTGGGCGTTGCTGGCGGGGGAATTGCTCTGGCGGTATCTCATTACGCCCCTCGGCTGGGATGAATACCTCAGCCTTGACGCGCTCAGCGGCTACATCGAGGACATCAAGGATTGGTTCACTTGGGGGAACCTTCTGGAGGTCATCTCCTGGGCGACATGGCTGCCGCTGGCGCCCTTCACGGCCCTGATGGAGCTGATTTTCGGGTTCGAGTGGAGCGACTTCCTGCCCGACTGGAGCTGGAGATTCATCGGCAGGATCGACTTTGGCGATCTGATCACATGGCCCGAGCCGCCCGCATGGCTGCTCTGGCTGATGGGGCGCGACGACAGGCCCATCGTCGAGGCGCCGGTCGTGGCGGACATGCCCGGCTTCGACCAACTCACGCCCGAGATGCGCCAGGCCGCTGAAACGGTCCAGGCGGCGGCCGGGCGAAGCGCCCTTCCCGCGCAGCGCATTGCGGAGCTGCGCGAAGAGGCGGAGGCCACCCGCGCCGAGATCGCCGCGCTTGAGGATCAGCTCACCGGGCCGATGGGGCCGGGCGACATGATGGCCTCGGCCGAGCGCCGCCGCCGGCTCGGGCAGGCGCGGGCCGAGCTCGAGGCGCTGGTCGAGCAGATCGCGGAGGCCGAGGCGCAGTCGGATCAGCTGGAGGCTGCGCTTGCCCTCCTGTCCGATACCGAGGTCGCGCCGGAAATCAATATCACGTCGATCGAGCGCGCGCTGGAGCGGGTCAGGCAGCTTTCCGACGGGCTGCGCAACCTGCCCGGCGGCACGGCCAGCGGGGCGGCGCCGACGGGTGCGACCAGCGGCGAGCCGCGCCCGGCCGGTGCGCGCGCCCTTGGCGGCTCGGTGCGCCCGGGCTTCGGATACCGGATCAACGAGCAGGGGGAGGAGATATTCGTGCCGGACGTCGCGGGTCGGGTAATCCCGGCGCGCGTTGCCCGCATGATCATGGCCGCGTCCATGGCGGGCGTCCCGACAGTGGCGGCGGCCGGGGCGATCGACATGCCGTCGTTGGGCGCATTCGATCCGGCGGCAATGACGGCCGAGATGCCGATCATCGATCGCAGCCCCAGCCTGGTGGGCGCGGGCGGAGGGCAACAGGTCGGTGGCGTGACGGTCGGCGACATCCATATCCACGCGGCACCCGGCATGAACCCGCAGGACATCGCGGCCGAGGTGCGGCGCGAGATCGAGCGCATCGGGCGCGAGAGCGGCGCGGAGAACGGCCTGCACGATGGAGGGCAGTATGATCGGGACTAGCTTGGTGATGATGGCGCTCGGCGCGTTCCGCTTCGGCGTCAACCACGCCGCCTACCAGTCGCTCACGCGGCAGGCGGCGTGGCGGTGGGAGAAGCTCGACCGCGTCGGCCGCGCGCCGGCGCTGCAGTACCTCGGGCCGGACGCTCATGATCTGGTGCTTGAAGGGGTGATTTACCCGCACTTCAAGGGGGGCTTGCGGCAGGTTGAGCTGATGCGCGCCACGGCCGATCTGGGCCGGCCGATGATGCTGGTCGACGGGCTCGGCTGGATCTGGGAGCAGTGGGTGATCGTCGGTGTCGAGGAGCGAAAGAGCTACTTCATGCGTGACGGCGCGCCGCGCAAGATCGAGTTCACGGTGACCCTGCGCGCTTACGGGGCGGACCTGCTATGACGACCTACACCACGCAGCAAGGCGACACCGTCGACGCCATAGCCTGGGCGGAATATGGCGATGACGGCTACACGCTCGACATCCTGCGCGCCAACCCGGGGCTCGCGGGGCGCGGCCCGATCCTGCCCGCCGGTGTCGATGTGCGCTTGCCCGACCGCGTCACGGCGCCCGCGGTGTCGCAAATCCGGCTCTGGGGGAGAGAGACGTGACGCCGGACTTCCTTATCGAGGCCGATGGTTCGGATATCACGCCGCTCGTGCGTGACAGGCTGGTGTCGCTGCGCCTGGTCGACGAGCAGGGCTTCGAGGCCGACCGGCTCACACTGCAGATCGACGATCGCGACAGCCGCGTCGCGCTGCCCCCCAGGGAGGCGGAGTTGAAGTTGCGCCTGGGCTACCGCGAGACCGGCCTCTCACCCATGGGGCTCTACGTGGTCGATGCGGTGTCGGTGGAGGGGCCTGTCCAGAAGATCACGATCCGCGCCCAGGCGGCCGACATGACCGGCCGTATACGGTCGCCGAAGACGCGCGCCTGGGAGGATGTGACCCTGGGCGATATCGTGAAGAAGATCGCCGGCGAGGCGGGGCTTGATCCGGTGGTCGGCGAGGATATCGCCACCACGCATTATGACATGGTCGCACAGACGGCGGAAAGCGACCTGCACCTCCTCACGCGCCTGGCGGAAGCCCTGGACGCGACAGCCAAGCCCGCAGCCGGGCGGCTCGTTGTCGTGCGCCGGGGATCGAAGAAGACGGCCGAGGGCGAGGACATCCCGCCCGTGCTTCTGCCGCTCTCAAGGCTGATGCGCTGGAATTTCGACCTGTCCGGCCGCGAGGTCTACAAGACCGTGAAGGCCGAGTGGGCGGAGATCGGCGCCGGGCAAGTGCGCGTGGTCGAGGTCGGCGAGGGCGAGCCCATCCTCGAGCTGCGCGAGGTGTACGCCTCGGAGGGGGCCGCAAAGCGGGCCGCAGATGCCGCGCTCAACCGTGCGCGCCGGGGGCTCGGAAAGGGCACGCTCGAGCTCGGCGGCTTCGACGCCGGGCTGTTCGCGGGCGGGCTGGTCGATCTTCCTGACATCCGGGCGGAGCTATCGGGCGAGTGGCACATCCGGCGCGTGGAGCACGAGCTGGGCTCCGGCCTGCGCAGCCGGGTTGACGTCGAGCGCGGCGAGGACGAAGAGGGTAATTAAGCGGCCCTTAAAGGGGCCTTGATGGCCCGCTCGACCAAAAAGCGTTTGCTGAAAAATTGCGTGGCAAACTCTGAAAAAATGCGTGGCACGCTACAGCGGGCACTCCGGGTCTGGCACCTGCAAGATGCGCAGATCCTCGCGCGGGGCATGCAGCAGCGCGGCCTTCATCGGCTCAGCCCATCTTGATCCGGTAGCTTTCGATCACCGTGTTGGCGAGCAGCTTTTCGCACATCTCGGTCACGGTCGCCTCGCTCGTGCCCTCGGCAAGCTCCAGTTCGATCAGTTTGCCCTGCCGGACACCCTCGACCCCCTCGAACCCCAAGGCACCCAGCGCGTGGCGCACGGCCTCGCCCTGCGGGTCCAGAACGCCTTGTTTCAGCATCACGGTGACGGTCGCGCGCATCGCCCTGCCCTCTTCTTCCTGGTCAAAACACTCGAAAACCAACCCGCGCCGCCCGCGCGGACCCTGTCAGTTCACCAGCCGCGGCTTGCCGCCAGTGCCGTTGTTGGTGGGCATCACGCCAAGCCGGCGGGCCACTTCCGTGTAGGCATCGGCCAGATCGCCGAGGTCGCGGCGGAACACGTCCTTGTCGAGCTTGCGCCCGGTCTGGATATCCCACAGGCGACAGCTGTCGGGGCTGATCTCGTCGGCCACGATCAGCCGCATGTAATCGCCGTCCCAGACGCGCCCGATCTCGATCTTGAAATCCACCAGCTTTATGCCGACCGCCAGCATCACACCGGACATGAAATCGTTGACCCGGAGCGCCAGCGCCACGATGTCGTCCATGTCCTGCTGCGAGGCCCAGCCAAAGGCGATGATGTATTCCTCGGGCACCAGCGGGTCGCCAAGCGCGTCGTTCTTGTACGAAAACTCCACGATCGGGCGCGGCAATTGCGTGCCCTCCTCCAGACCCAGCCGCTTCGAGATCGACCCGGCGGCGTAATTGCGCACGATCACCTCTAACGGAATCATCTCGACCGCCCGGATCAGTTGTTCGCGCATGTTGATGCGGCGAATGAAATGCGTCGGCACGCCGATATTGTTGAGCCCGGTCATGAAAAACTCGGACAAGCGGTTGTTCAGCACGCCCTTGCCCTCGATTATGGCGGTCTTCTCGGCGTTGAAGGCGGTTGCGTCGTCCTTGAAATACTGCACCAGTGTGTCCGGCTCCGGCCCTTCGTAGAGGATCTTCGCCTTGCCTTCGTAGACCTTGTTGCGCCGTGCCATGTGTCGTGGTTCTCCGAATCCGTCAAACGGCGCCGTCGGGCACCGTTGCGGGGCCGTATACGCGGTGCCGGGGCGAAAGAAAAGCCGCGTCATTGGGTCTGCCGGTTCCGCGCAGGCGGGATGCGGCACAATCTGCCCTTGTGCGCGAGGGGCCAGACGGCATATCTGATCTGCAAAGCCCGCTTCTAAGTCAGGAGACCCCGAAATGAGCACCTTCGACGACCGCGAAAACGCCTTCGAGAACAAGTTTGCGCATGACGCGGAAATGCAGTTCCGCGCCGAAGCCCGCCGTAACAAGCTGATTGGCCTCTGGGCTGCGGAAATTCTTGGCAAGACCGGCGCCGATGCCGATGCCTATGCGATCGAAGTCGTCAAATCCGACTTCGAGGAGGCCGGCCACGAGGATGTGGTGCGCAAGCTGACCGCCGATCTTGGCGACAAGGCAACCGACGCGGAAATCCGCGCGAAGTTGCAAAACCTGCTGGTCGTCGCCAAGGGCCAGTTGATGGACGAGGCCTGAACCGCGCGATCCGCGCCACCGGTGCAAGATGGGGCCGCCCGCAAGATGCGCAGGGCGGCCCTTTGCGTTCCCGCTCCTCTCCCTCCGTTTTCCGCCACCCCTCCGCTCTCAAGCGCCGCTCATAATCTTCTTGACAATTATGCGCTTGCTTCGCTTTCAGCCCGGGTTCAGACAGACCCCGCGCTCAACCCGGAGACGATGAAAAATGACCGATCTGCTGTCCATGCTGCTGGCCGAGCGTGACTGGCTGATGGCCGATGGGGCCACTGGCACGACATTGTTCAACATGGGGCTGCAATCAGGCGATGCACCCGAATTGTGGAACGTCGACCACCCCGACCGCATTGCCCGGCTCTACCAGGGCGCGGTCGATGCAGGGTCGGATATCTTCCTGACCAACTCCTTCGGCGGCACCCGCGCGCGGCTCAAACTGCACGCCGCGCAGGACCGGGCCTTCGACTTGTCGAAAGCCGCCGCGCAAATCGGGCGCGAGGTTGCCGACGCCGCCGGACGGCCGGTGGTTGTCGCGGGGTCCATGGGGCCGACGGGCGAAATCATGCATCCGTTGGGCAACCTGACCCATGACAGCGCGGTGGAGATGTTCCACGAACAGGCCGAGGGCCTGAAAGCGGGCGGCGCGGATGTGCTCTGGGTCGAGACGATTTCCGCCGCCGAGGAATTCAAGGCCGCCGCCGAGGCCGCGCGGCTTGCCGGCATGCCATGGTGCGGCACGATGAGCTTCGACACAGCCGGGCGCACGATGATGGGCTTCTCCTCCGAGGATCTGGCGCGGCTTGTCGCCACGCTCGACCACCCGCCACTCGCCTTCGGCGCAAATTGTGGCGTCGGCGCGTCGGACCTGTTGCGCACTGTTCTGGGCTTTAGCGCCTCGGGCATCGAGATTCCCTACATCGCCAAGGGCAATGCCGGCATCCCGAAATACGTGGACGGCCATATCCACTACGACGGCACGCCCGATCTGATGGCCACATACGCGGTCATGGCGCGCGATGCGGGGGCAAAGATCATCGGCGGCTGCTGCGGCACCCAGACCGAGCACCTCGTCGCCATGCGCGCGGCGCTTGAGTCGACCCCGACGGGCCCGGCCCCGACACTGGACCGAATCGCGGCAGAGATCGGCCCCTTTTCGTCAGACAACGACGGCACCGGTGAAAACACCGCCCCGGCCCGCCGCCCGCGCCGCCGCTCGCGCGGCTGATCTCCATGCCGTGGCCCCATCCGCGAACGCGATCAATTTTTCCGAAATGTTTCTTCTTCTTGGCGAAAAATACTCCGGGGAGCGCGAGGGGCTGGCCCCTCGCTCCCGTCCCCTCAGAAGAAGCTCAGCTGATCACCCGGGCGTGGCGGCAGCGCGTAAAGGTCACGACGCAGAGGCGGCAGATCGCGCGCCAATCCCGCCGCCTTGCGCGCCCGGTCGAAGCGGCGCCGCATCAACTCCGCGTAAACCCCCTGCCCGCTCATCCGCTTGCCCCAGGCCGGATCATACTCGCGCCCCCCATGCACCTCGCAAATCCGCGCGATGACGCGCCGCGCGCGGTCGGGATAATGCTCCTCCAGCCATGCGCGGAAGAGCGGCGCCACCTCGCGCGGCAGGCGCAGCACGATCATGCTGGCCGCGCGGGCGCCAGACTCGGCGCCCGCCGCAACGATGCGCTCGATCTCGTGATCGGTCAGCCCCGGCACGATCGGCGACGCCATCAGCCGCACCGGGATACCCGCCTCGGCCAGCCGCGCAACGGTGGTCAGCCGCCGCGCGGGCGACGGCACCCGCGGCTCCATCGCGCGGGCCAGCCCCGCGTCCAGCGTGGTCACGGATATTCCCACCTTGGCCAACCCCTGCGCCGCCATCTCGGCAAGGATGTCGATGTCGCGTTCGATCAGGCTGCCTTTGGTCACGACACCCACAGGATGGCGAAACTCGCGCAGCACTTCGAGCAGCCCGCGCATGATGCCCCGGTCACGCTCAACGGGTTGGTAGGGGTCGGTGTTGGTGCCGATGGCGATCGGCGCGGGCCGATAGCCCTTGCGCGACAATTCCCGCGCCAGCACCGCCGGTGCATCGGGCCGGGCAATCAGCCGGGTTTCGAAATCCAGCCCCGGCGACAGGCCCAGCCAGGCGTGGCTTGGCCGTGCGAAACAGTAGATGCAACCATGCTCGCAGCCCCGGTAAGGGTTGATCGACCGGTCAAACCCCAGATCGGGCGAGGCATTGCGCGTGATCACCTGACGGGGGCGTTCCACCGTCACCTCGGTGCGCAACGGCGACAGATCCGCCTCGCGCGGCCATCCATCGGCCTCGGCGCGGCGGCTCAACCGCTCGAAACGGGGGTCGGGATTGAACCCTGCCCCGCGCCCCTTGCGGCGGGCCTTGTCCAGGATCTGCTCGGATGCCATGGGCCGAGGTTAGAACATAAAAAGAACATACGCAATCGAACAACACCTGAAGGTCGGTCGCGGCGCGATGCGTGTCGCAATAGAGCGCGTCATGCGGGCGCAGTGCGCGCAAAAGTCACCCCATCCTCGCAACCCCCCGAGCCGGGAGCCAGCAAACATGTCCGATGAAGACGAAATCAACCTTTCGGAGCTCGACGATGAAGAGCTTGTCCAGCAGATGTTCGACGACCTCTACGATGGTCTCAAGGAAGAGATCGAGGAAGGCGTCAACATCCTGCTCGAACGTGGCTGGCAACCCTACCGGATCCTGACCGAGGCACTCGTCGGCGGCATGACCATCGTCGGCAAGGATTTCCGCGACGGCATCCTTTTCGTCCCCGAGGTTCTGCTTGCCGCCAACGCGATGAAGGGCGGCATGTTCATCCTCAAGCCGCTGCTGATCGAAACTGGCGCGCCGCGCGTCGGCAAGATGGTGATCGGCACGGTGAAAGGCGATATCCACGATATCGGCAAGAACCTGGTGTCGATGATGATGGAAGGCGCCGGGTTCGAAGTGGTGGACCTCGGCATCAACAACGCGGTCGAGGGCTACCTCGAGGCTCTGGAAGCCGAAAAGCCCGACATCCTCGGCATGTCGGCACTTTTGACCACGACCATGCCCTACATGAAGGTGGTCATCGACACGATGGTCGCGAACGGCATCCGCGACGACTACATCGTTCTGGTGGGCGGCGCGCCGCTGAACGAGGAATTCGGCCGCGCCATCGGTGCCGACGCCTATTGCCGCGACGCCGCCGTGGCGGTGGAAACCGCCAAAGAGCTGATCGCGCGCAGGCACAACCAGATGGCGGCGGGCTGAGGCACCGGCGCCCGACAGGGTCCCGAAAACGCCCGCGCCCGTGACTGCGCCCGTGCCCGCGCCCGTGACCGGCGCGGGCGTGCTTCTTTTCGGTCCACCCGCGCACCCGGTGCATTCTGCCGATGAGCGCAGCGAAGAGGCGCCGGATCGACGCGCCCGGCGCAGCGACACCAACTCTGCCCTTGCCATTTCCGCCCGAGATGCCTCATCTGCGCACATGAGAGTCTACGCCATAGGGGATATTCACGGCCATCTCGACGCCCTCAAGGACGCGATGGCGCGGATCGCGGCGGATCGTGCTGCGACCGGCGACGACCATGCGCCGGTGGTGCAGGTCGGCGATCTCGTCGACCGTGGACCGGACAGCCGCGGCGTGATCGACTACATGATGGCAGCGACTGCCGAGGATCCGCGGCTGACCGTGCTCAAGGGCAATCACGACAACATGTTCGCAGAGTTCCTTGCTGCCCCGTCGCGCACCGATCCGCGCCTGCGCAGCGATCTTGCGTGGCTGCATCCCCGCCTTGGCGGGCGCGAGACCCTGACCTCCTACGGCATCGACCCCGACCTGCCCGAGGCGCAGCGCCACGCCGAGGCGCGCGCCAGGGTGCCCGAGGCGCATCGCGCCTTCCTCGCCGCCCTGCCGCTCTCCGCCCGCCACGGCGCGTGCCTTTTCGTTCACGCCGGTATCCGGCCCGGCCTGCCGCTCGACGATCAGGATCCGGCGGATCTCTACTGGATCCGACAGGACTTTCTCAATGATCGAAGCGATCACGGAGCGCTTGTCGTGCATGGCCACAGCTCGGTCGACAAGGTGGAGCATCACGGCAACCGGCTGGCGATCGACACCGGTGCGGCCTATGGCGGGCCGCTCTCGGCGGTGGCGATCGAGGGGCGGCGCGTCTTCCTGCTGACCGGCGCCGGCCGCGAGGAAATTCCGGCGAATGCCACCGCGTGACCTTGTGCTGATCGGGCTGGTGGTGCTGGCCTGGGGCAGCAATTTCAGCGCGATGGAGATCGCCCTGCGCCACCTGCCGCCGTTCCTGTTCGTCGGGCTGCGCTTCACCATCCTGTTGCCGCTGCTTGTGCTGCTGAAACGCCCGGCGTTGCCGTGGGGAAAGATCCTTGCCGTCGGGGCGCTGATCAACATGGGGCAGTTCGCCTTCCTGTTTGCAGCGCTGCGCACCGATGCGACGGCGGGGCTGGCCTCGCTCCTGATCCAGACGCAGGCGCCGCTGACGATCCTGCTTTCGTTTCTCGTCTTCGGCGAACGGATCAGCGCCGCGCAAAGCCTCGGGCTGGCGGTTGCCGGTGCCGGACTGGCGATCTTTGCCGCAAGCGCGGGCGGCAATGTCACGACCACGGGGCTTGCCCTGATCCTTGCCGGGGCGCTTTGCTGGACGCTTGGCAACCTCGTTCTCAAACACGTCGGCCCGGTGAACACGCTGGCGCTCTTTGTCTGGGCCAGCCTCGTGCCACCCTTGCCCATGCTGGCCCTGTCGCGGGCTGTCGAGGGCCCCGCGCCGTTCGCCACGCTTGCCGGGATGCCGCCCGAAGGCTGGCTGGCAGTGATCTACGTGGCGCTCGCCTCGACCGTTCTTGGCTTTTCGCTTTGGGGCGCGTTACTGGCGCGCCACCCGGCGTCGCATGTGACACCCTTTGCGCTGCTGGTTCCGGTGGTGGGGGTCGCGGTCGCGGCACTGTTGCTGGGGGAACGTCCGGCGCCGCTCGACTGGCTGGGCGGGGCGGTCATTCTGACGGGACTTGCGCTGTTGCAACTGGGGCGGCGTCGCGTGCAGACGGCGGAGGGTCGCGCGCGCCCCTGACAGCGGCCCGGCGAGGGCCTATATATTCGGCATGGACAAGCGCTTTCTCATTCTCATCGTCTCGGTGCTCGTGGCGGCCGGCCTGACCGTTTTCGTGGCCGCGACGCTCGCGGGCGGGCCACAGGCGCTTCTCCCCGTTCTGCCGGTGACGGTGCTTGCCGCGCTTTTGCTGCACCTCATGCGCGGACGGGGCTGAACCGATGCGGCGTAGCCCCCGCTTGCCACAGGCGCCCCTGCCGGCGGGCGCCGCGCCGCAAGATGCAGCCCTGACCCGCGCCGGCCTGCCGCCCGCGGGCACCGGCAAGGTGCTGCTTCTGGCCTGCGGGGCGCTTGCGCACGAAATTCTGGCACTGAAACGGATGAACGGCTGGGATCACCTTGACCTGCACTGCCTGCCCGCGATCCTGCACAACACGCCGGAGCAGATCCCCGATGCCGTCGAAGCAGCGGTGACAACCCACCGCGCGCACTATGACGAGGTGTTCGTTGTTTATGCCGATTGCGGCACCGGCGGGCGGTTGCAAGCGCGCTGCGCAGCACTCGGGGTCGAGATGCTGCGCGGACCGCATTGCTATTCGTTCTTCGAAGGCAACGCCGCCTTCGCCGCGCATGACGACGAGATCACCGCCTTTTACCTGACCGATTTTCTCGTGCGCCAGTTCGACGCTTTCGTGACCAGACCGCTCGGCCTCGACCGCCACCCGGACTTGCGCGACATGTATTTCGGAAATTACACGAAACTGGTCTACCAGGCCCAGACAGAAAACCCTGAATTGACCGCAAAAGCAAAGTCTTGCGCGGCGTTGTTGAAGCTTGATTTCGAGCGGCGCTTCACCGGCTACGGCGACCTTGCGGCGGAGCTTGCCAGCGTCGCCGCGCGGTAACTTACCCGGCGGTTTGCGCCGCCAGAAGCCGGATCCGTTCCACCATTGCGCGCAGCCCGTTCGAGCGTTGCGCAGACAGGTGATCGTTCAGCCCGAGCCGCGCCAGTTGACCACCCGCGTCGACCTTCAGCACCTCCGAAACACTCAACCCGGAATACAGCGCCTTCAGCACCGCGATCAGCCCGCGCACGATCATCGCGTCGCTGTCGCCCCGAAACCGGAACACCGCCCCCGGCCCGTCGCCGTCGATCTCGGGCAGGATCCAGACCTGACTGGCGCAGCCGTCGACCTTGGTGGCGGGCACCCGAAACGCCTCTTCGAGCGGGTCCATCGCCTTGCCAAGTTCGATCACGTGGCGATACCGCTCTTCCCAGTCGTCGAGAAATTCGAAGGTATCGGCGATCTCTTCAAACGCTTCGGTGGTCATTGCCGTCTCCGTCCTGTTTCCGGATACGAGGTAGGCCGCCCCAGGACAAAGGTCCAGAGGCGCTTTTCAACCCCGCGCCGATGCGCTACGCAAGACGCCGGTGACAGGCGGAGGCAAACGATGACGACCCGTATTCTCGTGGCCCTTGTGGTGGTGCTCGGTTTGACCGGCTGCGCCTCGCGGCTCAACCCGATGAACTGGTTCGGCAGTGCCCGCGAAGACCGGATCGCAGCCGAGGACACCGCCGCGCAAGGTCCGGTGGACAACCGCACACTGATCCGGGATCTGACCGCGCTCGACGTTGACCCGTTGCCGGGCGGCGCCATCGTCCGCGCCGTCGGCCTGCCGCCGCGTCAGGGCTATTGGCAGGCCGACCTTGTGCTGGTCAGCGACGACGACCGCGAACTGGTGTTCGAGTTCCGCGTGTTCGAGCCAACCGACCCGGCCGCCCGCGTCGGTCCGCCGCGATCGCGCGAGATCGTGACCGCCACATCGCTCAGTCGCCACGACCTCGAAGGCATCCGCTCGATCACCGTGATCGCGCAGGAAAACCGCCGCAGTGTGCGCCGCAACTGATCTGCCGCAATGACTTACCGCAGCGGAACGATCTTCACCTGCTGACCCTTGGCCGACAGCGCGATCTCGCCGTTGCACAGCCGCAGCGCATCATTGCCGAATACCTCCTTGCGCCAGCCCCGCGCCCAGAGCCCCTCGCGCCCGCCGCAGGCAATGCCGTCGAGGTCGGCACTCGATGCGATCAGCTTCTGCGCCACGCCCGCCTCTTCGGCCTTGGCCTTGAGCAGCACCCGCAACAAATCGGCCAGCGCCGGGTTCAGCGCCGAGCGGTCGGGCAGAGCCGCCGGTTTCGGGTGGTCGGCGGGGTCCATCTCCACCCCGCGCTTGACGGCGGCGAGGATCGCCTCGGCCATGTCGCCCTTGCGCGCCTCGCGCTGCAACAGCCGCGACTTGCCAAGGTCCTGCACCGTCGCCGGCCTGGTCGAAGCCAGTTCGACCAGGACATCGTCCTTCATGATCCGGTTGCGCGGGATGTCGCGGCTTTGCGCGGTTTCCTCGCGCAATCGGGCCAGTTCACGCAGAACCGCAAGGAACTTGCCGGAATTGGTCCGGGTCTTGACCCGCTTCCAGGCGTTTTCCGGATCGACCACATAGGCGTCGCGGTCGGTCAGCGTGCGCAACTCCTCCTGCATCCACGCGGTGCGCCCGGTGCGCGCCAGATCGGCAGACAGGTATTCGTAGATCTGGCGCAGATGGGTGACATCGGCCAGCGCGTATGTCTTCTGCGCCTCCGACAGCGGCCGGCGCGACCAGTCGGTAAAGCGGCTTGATTTGTCGAGACCGGCCTTGGCGATCTTGCGCACCAGCGTCTCGTATCCCACCTGCTCGCCAAAACCGCAGACCATCGCCGCCACCTGCGTGTCGAACAGCGGTCGGGGCAATACGTCGCCATCGACATGAAAAATTTCAAGATCCTGCCGTGCTGCGTGGAATACCTTGACCACGTTTTCATTGCGAAAGAGGTCGTAAAGCGGCGCCAGCGACATGCCATCGGCCAATGGGTCGACCAGCACCGCGTCGCTCTCGTCGATGCCGGGAAGGGCCAGTTGCACAAGGCAAAGTTGCGCGAAATAGGTGCGTTCGCGCAGGAACTCGGTGTCGACGGTGACATAGGGAACGTTGGCGGCGCGGGCACAAAAGGCGGCCAGCGCCTCGGTCGTGGTCAGGGTCTTGGGCAAGGGGTTGCCATCCTTCTTGGTCTTGTCAGGTCGGGGCCTCGGCCCGGTTTGAGCCCCGTGATAGGCCAGCCTGCGGCGAAAGAAAAGGCCGCGCCCTGCCCCTTCTTCTTTGTAAAAATACTCCCGCCGGAGGCGTCCCGGCGGCGGTCACGGTCGCAGGCGCCGGATCGGCTCCCAGACGGGTCAGCCCGCCGGTGCGCCGCGATGAGGGCGCCCGCAGGCGCCCGAAGAGCGGCGCGCGGATCGGCGCCGCAAGGCGACGAACCCGTATCAGGACAGCAGAACCGGACGCCTGTCACCGCCGGCAAAGCGCCGCAGAACCAAGGGGTAAAGCCTGTGCTCCTGCACCAGCACCCGCGCCGCAAGGGTCTCGGGCGTATCGCCTGCCAGCACCGGCACCCGCGCCTGCCCGAGAATCGGCCCGCCGTCCAGTTCCGGCGTCACCTCGTGCACGGTGCAGCCATGCGTCTCGTCGCCGGCCTCCAAAGCGCGGGCATGGGTGTCGAGGCCACGGTATTTCGGCAACAGGGACGGGTGGATGTTCAGCATCCGGCCGGCGTAGCGGCCGACGAATCCTTCCGTCAGCACCCGCATGAAACCCGCAAGGCACAGGATATCCGGGCGGGCCGCATCCAGCACCTGCGCCAGCGCCGCCTCGAACCCGGCCCGGTCGGCGCCAAAGCGCCGGTGATCGACCAAGGCAGTCGCGATTCCCATCGCTTCGGCCCTGGCCAGCCCGCCGGCGCCAGGCCGGTTCGACAGCACGAGGCAGGGCCGCGCCGGGTGATCGCCGGTCATGCTCTCGGCCAGCGCCACCATGTTGGACCCCCCCCCCGAAATCAGGATCGCCACCCGTTTCATCCCTGAAGGGACCCCGTATAGCGCACGCCGCTCCCGGCCTGCACGGTGCCGAGCCGCGCCACGCGCTCGCCCGCGGTCTCCAACAATGCGGCCAGCGCCTCGGCCCGGCCGGCATCGACCACCAGCACCATGCCGATCCCGGCATTGAAGGTCTTGAGCATCTCGGCCTCGCCAAGCCCGCCTTCCCGCGCCAGCCAGCCGAAGACCGGCGGCAGGATCCAGGCGCCAAGATCCACGTCGGCCCCCAGCCCCTCGGGCAGGACGCGCGGCAGGTTCTCGGTCAGCCCGCCGCCGGTGATATGGGCCAGCCCGTGTACGCCGCCCGCACGAAGCGCCGCCAGCACCGGCTTGACGTATAGCCGCGTCGGCGTCAGCAATGCGCATCCCAGGCTTTCGCCCCCGAAAGGCGCCGCAGCGTCCCATGACAGGCCCGCGCGTTCCACGATCCGGCGCACCAGCGAATACCCATTGGAATGCACCCCGTCCGAGGCGAGGCCGAGCAGCACATCGCCCGCCGCCACGCCCGCAGGCAGCGACGCGCCGCGCTCCATCGCGCCAACGGCAAAGCCCGCAAGGTCGAAATCGCCGCCCGCATACATGCCCGGCATTTCCGCCGTCTCACCGCCGATCAGCGCGCAACCCGACACTTCGCAGCCGCGCGCGATGCCTTCGATGATCCGCGCCGCGGCCTCGACCTCCAGCTTGCCGGTGGCAAAGTAGTCGAGGAAGAACAGCGGCTCCGCTCCCTGGCACACAAGATCGTTGACGCACATTGCGACAAGGTCGATACCGATGGTCTCAAAGAGGCCGGTGTCGATCGCGATGCGCAGCTTTGTGCCGACGCCATCGGTCGCCGCCACCAGCACCGGGTCGGAATAGCCCGCGGCCTTCAGGTCGAAGAGCGCGCCAAAGCCGCCCAGCCCTGCCATCACGCCCGGTCTCGCGGTGGCCTTGGCGGCAGGCTTGATCCGCTCTACCAGCGCATTGCCCGCGTCGATATCCACCCCCGCCCCGGCGTAGGTCAGCCCCTGTCTGTCATCGCTCATGGCCCACTCCTTCAAAACTGGCGTTCTGCTAGCAGCCTGCCCCGGCGCTGTCCATTGCCGCCGCGTCCTCCGCGTCCTCCGCGTCCTCCGCGCCGACCTGCCGACGGATCAGAAGTCGAGTCCAAGGTCCAGCACCGGCGCCGAATGGGTCAGCGCCCCGACCGAGATGTAGTCGACCCCCGTCGCCGCCACCCCGGCAATCCGCGCCAGCGCCATGTTGCCAGAGGCCTCCGTCACCAACCGCCCCGCCACCAGCGCCACCGCCGCGCGCAAGGCCTCGTTGTCCATGTTGTCAAGCAGAACCACGTCGGCGCCGCCGACCGCCAGCACGTCGGCCAGTTGATCCGGCGTATCGACCTCGATCTCGACCCGCATCATGTGGCTGGCCGTGGCCTTGGCCGCCTCCAGCACCGCGCGCACACCGCCCGCCGCGGCGATGTGGTTGTCCTTGATCAGGATCGCGTCAGAGAGACTGAAACGATGGTTGAAACCGCCGCCATGCAGCACCGCCTGTTTCTCGACCAAGCGCAGGCCGGGCGTCGTCTTGCGGGTGCAGGTGATGCGGGCAGCCGTGCCCTTGGCGGCTGCGACGAATTGCGCCGTCAGCGTCGCAATGCCCGAAAGCCGCCCGGCGAAATTGAGCGCCACGCGCTCGGCGGACAGGATCGAAGCGGCGCGGCCCGCGACCGTCATCAGCGTTTCGCCGGGGGCACAAGCCGCCCCGTCGGGGCGCTGCACCGAGACCTCCAGCGTCGGGTCGACACGGTGAAAGGCCATCCGCGCGACCTGCATCCCCGATACGACCCCTGCCTGCCTTGCGCGCAGCCGCGCCGCGTAGCGCACCCCGTCGGGAATGACCGCGCGCGTGGTCACGTCGCCGCAGGATCCAAGATCCTCCATCAACGCGGCCCGCACCAGCGGCTCAAGGATCAGGTCGGGCAGGTCGGGCAGGTCAGGATGGGGCATCGGCGGTCTCGTTCAGGGCGGTTTCGCGCAGGCAAAGCGCCTCGGAAAGGCGGATCATCGTGCGATGTGCAAGGCGCGGGTCAGGGTTGGGGTAATCGTCGCGCCAATGGCCGCCGCGGCTTTCGGTCCTCTGAAGTGCGGCAGCCGCGATGAGCGTTGCGGTGGCGGTCATGTTGCAGAAGGACGGGTCGTCCGCATGCGCCGCTTCAAGCCGGGCGATGACGCGAAGAGCGGCTTTGAGCCCGCCGGCGTTGCGGCGCACGCCGACATGGGCCGTCATGGTGCGGCGCAGGTCGGCCAACGCCTCATGGTCGGCGGCGAGGCCGCCCTCGGGAAAGGACAGCGCGACCGGCTCGGCAGCGGGCGCAGGCACCGCGCCCACTCGCTCGATGTCGCGCGCTGCGGCACGGGCAAAGACCAGCGCCTCCAACAGCCCGTTGGACGCCAGCCGGTTGGCGCCGTGCAGCCCGGTCGAGGCCGCCTCGCCACAGACCCAGAGCGCCGCGAGGCTGCTGCGCCCATGCGCATCCGCCGCGATACCGCCCATGTGATAGTGCGCCGCGACCGCGACCGGGATGGTCTGCGTCACCGGGTCGATCCCGGCACGCGCGCAGGTCTCTGCCACGGCGGGAAAACGCGTCAGAACATCCGCCCCGAGGGCAGCACGCGTGTCCAGAACCGGTCGGTTGCCGCTTTGCGTTTCGGCAAAGATGGCGCGGGCGACAATATCGCGCGGCGCAAGCTCTGCGTCGGGGTGGACGCCGGTCATGAAGCGCGCGCCGTGCCGGTTGATCAGCACCGCCCCCTCGCCGCGCAACGCCTCGGTCGCCAACGGCGCGGGATCCTCGCCGATATCGAAACTGGTGGGATGGAATTGCACGAATTCGGGGTCCGCCATGAGCGCCCCGGCCCGCGCCGCCATGCCGATCACCTGCCCGCGAATGCGCGGCGGGTTGGTGGTCTGCGCATAAAGCCCGCCCGATCCGCCGCCCGCAAGCAGCACCGCCGGCGCCTCGATCAGCACCTCGCCGGAGGGCGCTGCCGCCGACGTGACCCAGACACCCGTCACGCGGTCGCCCTCGGTTTGCAACCGGGTCGCCAGCGCCCCCTCGATGACCTGCGCCGAAGGCGTTTCGCTGAGCGCGGCGATCAGCGTTCGCATGATCTGCCGCCCCGCCTGATCGCCTGCGACCCGCACCACGCGGGGCGCGGAATGGGCCGCCTCGCGGCTCATCACGTAGGCACCGGCGGCGTCGCGGTCGAAGGGCGCGCCAAGCGCCGTGAGGTCAAGGATATGCGCCCGCGCCACGCGCGCGACCATCGCCGCAACCGTGGCATCCACCGTTCCCGCCCCGGCGCGCACCGTGTCGGCGGCATGCGCCTCGGGGCTGTCGCTGTCGGCCATCGCCGCAGCCACCCCGCCTTGCGCCCAGGCGCTGCTGGCGCCGTCGCCCAATGCCTCGGGCGAGATCATCAGGACCGGGCGCGGCGCCAGTTCCAAAGCCGCGTAAAGCGCGCCGATCCCGGCGCCAACGATCACAATGCGGTCGGTTCGGATCACCTGGGTCAGATCCCCAGCTGCCGGCTGAGGTCGATCATGCGCTGCACCGCGCGGCGGGCCTTCTCGGCGGTCTGTGCCTCCACCTCGACCGCGGGCGACATCGTGTGCAGCGACCAGAGCACCTTCTCCAACGTGATCTTTTTCATGTAGGGGCACATGTTGCAGGGACCCACGAAGTCCACCTCCGGCAGCGCGTCGGCGATGTTGGACGCCATCGAGCATTCCGTCAGAAGCATCGCGTTTCGAGGCTTCTCGCGCGACACGTAGTCGATGATCCCCTTGGTGGAGCCAGAGAAATCCGCGGCATCGACCACCGAGGGGGGGCATTCGGGATGCGCGATGACGCGGGTGTCGGGGTTCCAGTCACGGAAGGCCGCAATATCCTCGGCGGTGAAGCGCTCATGCACGATGCACGACCCCTCCCACCAGACCACATTCTTCTGCGGCACTTCGCGGGCGACGTTCTGCGCAAGGTACGTGTCGGGGGTCATGATCACCGTGTCGCCTGCCATCGCGGCGACGATCTGCGCCGCGTTGGACGAGGTGCAGCAGATATCGGAGGCGGCTTTGACCTCTGCGGTGGTGTTGACGTAGGACACCACCGGCGCGCCGGGATAGCGCGCGCGCATCTCGGCCACGCCCTCCGCGGTGATGCTTTCGGCCAGCGAACAGCCCGCGCCCGTATCGGGGATCAGCACGATCTTGCCAGGGCTCAGGATCTTCGACGTCTCGGCCATGAAATGCACGCCGCATTGCACGATCACATCAGCGTCGGTCCGCGTCGCCTCGATCGCCAGTTGCAGGCTGTCGCCGACGAAATCTGCGATCCCGTGGTAGATCTCCGGCGTCATGTAGTTATGCGCCAGCACAACGGCGTTGCGCTCGCGCTTCAACCGGTTGATCGCGGCGACGTAGGGCGCGTGCATCGCCCAGTCGGCAGGCGGTACGACGCGGTCCATCTTGGCGTAGAGATCGGCCAGATCCTCGGCGAGGTCCGCATTCGGCGCAAGCTCATAGTGTTCGGCCAGCCTGTCGCGCATCACAGCAATGTCCAGCATCACGGCCCTCCCATCGGTCGCATACAAAAGGGGGTATAGGGTGGCGCCTTGTGTCACGTCACCCAGCCAGCTTCAAGCGCACGATATGGCCGAAACGGACAAGATCGCGGGCGGGATGATGGTCACCGCAGGACGCAAGCGGCGCGATGGCGGCCCGGCGCGGTTTGCGGGTGCCTGGCCTTGGCGGGATTGGGGGGGGGCGTGAACCGGGCTTGAGCGGACGGTTGAAGACGAAGCGAGGAGCCGCGCGAGCGGCCGTTCGCCGGGTGGCCGCTGCAACGGCTGGGCGGCGCGTTTTATGGTGACAATTACTGCGGCGATTGTAAGGAGTTAGACGCCGCAAAGCGCCCGCCCCAGGGGGCGGATGGGCGCTCGCGCGGCGGCCTTTCGGCCTTGATTCCGCGCGGGGAACAGGAAGGCGCATGGCAGCTTCAAGCCGGACCCGGACCATGTCAACGTCACGCCCCGTCGTGCGCTGCGCCCCGCAGGGTCGACTTCCCTGTTCCCGCCTGCCACACACCGGCTGGCTTGTCGTCAGGCTTCGAACCCTAGATCTTGCGCGCCGCCGCGATCACCAGATCGTCCAGCCCGTCACCGCCCTCGGCGACATACGCGCGCAGTTGGCCGCGCATGCGCGGCTCCCAGAAATCGCGCAGATGGTCCGCAACGCGTTCGGCCTGATCCTCGCCGGGTTGGGTCTTGAAGAAACCGGCGATCTGGTTGGCCATGGTGACCATTTTCTCAGGGGACATCGTAGCCCTCCGTGATGATGCGAGAGGGGTGGGAATAAAGATCGAAGCCATCGCCACGCGCGAAGGCGGCAACGGTGATGCCGGCCGCGTCGGCCAGACGCAGCGCATGCGCCGTCGGGGCGGAGACGGCAATGAGCATCGGGCAGCCGATGACCGCGGCCTTTTGCACCAGTTCGACGGAAACGCGGCTGGTCAGAACGAAAGCGCCTTTGGCCGCGTCGATTCCGTCCCGCGCCATGGCGCCGATCAGCTTGTCGAGCGCGTTGTGCCGGCCCACATCCTCGCGCGCCAGCACGATCCCCTGCCCCGGCACGAGGAACCCCGCCGCATGCACCGCGTGGGTCTGGTCATGCAACGGTTGCCGCGCGCGCAGCGCGTCGGTGGCGCGGGCCACCTCTTCGCCTGCGATCCGCAAGCTATCACCGGTCACTTGCGGCAGCGGGCGGGTGGCTTCCGAGAGACTGTCGATACCGCACAGGCCGCAGCCCACAGGACCCATCATCCGGCGCCGCCGCGTGTCCAGCGCTTTTGCCCGGTCGCCCGTCAGCCAGAAGCGCGCCTCGATCCCGGACCCGTGCTCGACCACCTCGAAGCTGTCGATCTGGTCCAGCCGCACGATAAAGCCCTCCGACAGCGCAAACCCATGCGCGAAATCGGCGATGTCGCCGGGGCTGGCCATCATCACCGCCTGCGTGGTGCCGTCGAAGACCACCGCGACCGGCACCTCCTCGGGCAGGTTGCGGCGCACGGCAAGACCGCCGCCGCCCTGCACCGAGAGGCCCGAGAGAGACCGGGACAGCGGCCGCGCCACGGCGCTACTCCGCCGCCGGCAGGATGCGCCGGGCCCGTTCGGCCTGTGCGGCGTAGCCCTGCTGCCACTCGGAAGGCCCGTTCGACGGTGCGACCTGCACCGCAGTCACCTTGTATTCGGGGCAATTGGTGGCCCAGTCCGAGTAATCGGTGGTCACCACGTTGGCCTGCGTGTCGGGGTGGTGGAAGGTGGTGTAGACCACGCCGGGGCTGACCCGGTCCGTCACCTTCGCGCGCAGCGTCGTTTCACCCGAGCGCGAGGCCAGCCGTACCCAGTCGCCATCCTTGAGGCCGCGGTTCTCGGCGTCGTGAGGGTGTATTTCCAGCACGTCTTCCTCATGCCATGCCGAGTTTGCGGTGCGCCGCGTCTGCGCGCCGACATTGTATTGCGACAGGATCCGCCCGGTGGTCAGAAGCAGCGGGAAGCGCGGGCCGCTTTTTTCATCGGTGGCGATATACTCGGTGACGATGAAGCGCCCCTTGCCGCGCACGAAGCCGTCGACATGCATGAGCGGCGTGCCCTCGGGGTGATCCGCGTTGCAGGGCCACTGGACGGATCCCATTTGCTCCAGCACCTCGTAGCTGACCCCGGCGAAAGAGGGCGTCGTGGCCGCGATCTCGTCCATGATCTGGCCGGGATGGGTGTAATGCCAGCCCGCCCCCATCGCGTTGGCCAGTTCCTGCGTCACCTCCCAGTCGGCATAGCCGTTCTTCGGCGCCATGACCTTGCGCACGCGGTTGATGCGGCGTTCGGCATTGGTGAACGTCCCGTCCTTTTCCAGGAAGGTCGAGCCGGGCAGGAAGACATGCGCGTAATTCGCCGTCTCGTTCAGGAACAGGTCATGCACGATGACGCAGTCCATCGCGGCAAGGCCGGCGGCCACGTGCTTGGTGTCCGGGTCCGATTGCAGGATATCCTCACCCTGGCAATAGAGCCCCTTGAACGTGCCCTCGACGGCGGCATCCAGCATGTTGGGGATGCGCAAGCCGGGTTCGGGGTCGATCTCCACCCCCCAGGCCTGTTCGAAGACCTCGCGCACATCCTCGTGCTTGACATGCCGGTAGCCCGGCAGTTCATGCGGGAACGACCCCATGTCGCAGGATCCCTGCACGTTGTTCTGCCCGCGCAGCGGGTTCACGCCGACGCCCTTGCGGCCGATATTGCCGGTCAGCATGGCAAGGTTGGCGATCCCCATCACGGTGGTGGAGCCCTGGCTGTGTTCCGTCACGCCCAGCCCGTAATAGATCGCGCCGTTGCCTCCGGTGGCAAAAAGGCGCGCCGCCTTGCGCAGCTCCGCCGCCGGGACGCCGGTCAGCCTCTCGTTGGCTTCGGGGCTGTGGCGCGGGTCGGAAACGAAGGCCGCATAGTCCTGGAATTCCTCCCAGTCGCAGCGCTCACGGATGAACCCCTCATCCATCAGCCCCTCGGTCACGATCACATGCGCCAGCGAGGTCACGACAGAAACGTTGGTGCCCGGGCGCAGCGGCAGGTGATGGGCGGCCTCGATATGCGCCGATTTCACAAGGTCGATCCGGCGCGGGTCGATCACGATCAGTTTCGCCCCGGCGCGCAGCCGCTTCTTGAGGCGGCTGGCAAAGACCGGGTGGCCATCGGTCGGGTTGGCCCCGATCACGATCACCACGTCGGTATGTTCGACGCTGTCGAAATCCTGCGTCCCCGCCGAGGTACCGAAGGTCTGGCCGAGGCCATAACCGGTGGGCGAATGGCACACCCGCGCGCAGGTGTCGGTGTTGTTGTTCTCGAACACGGCCCGCGCCAGCTTCTGCACCAGGAAGGTCTCCTCGTTGGTGCACCGGCTGGAGGTGATGACACCGATGGACTTCTTGCCGTAGGTCTCTTGCAGGCCGCGCATCCTGCTGGCGGCAAATCCCAGCGCCTCTTCCCAGCTGACCTCTTTCCACGGCTCGTCGATGCTGTCGCGGATCATCGGGTTCAGGATCCGGTCCTTGTGGGTGGCATAGCCATAGGCAAACCGGCCCTTGACGCAGGAATGCCCGCGATTGGCCTTGCCGTTCTTGTAAGGCACCATGCGCACAAGCTCGTCGCCATTGAGTTCCGCCTTGAACGAACAGCCCACCCCGCAATAGGCGCAGGTGGTGATGACGGCGCGTTCCGGCGTGCCCAGTTCAATGACGGATCTTTCCTGCAACGTCGCGGTCGGGCAGGCCTGCACGCAGGCGCCGCAGCTGACGCAATCGGACGACATGAAATCGTCGCCCGCCGCCCCGGCCGAGACCCGGCTGTCAAAGCCCCGGCCCTCTATCGTCAGCGCGAAGGTCCCCTGCACCTCCTCGCAGGCGCGCACACAGCGGCTGCAAACGATACATTTCGACGGGTCATAGGTGAAATAGGGGTTGCTGTCGTCCTTGGGCAGCCAGTCGGGGTTTGCCTCGCCACTGGTGTCGCGGGCGATGAAATGGTTGGCGAAACGGCCCGCTTTCGGCGCCTCGTAACGCACGTCGCGCAGGCCGACCATGCCGGCCATGTCCTGCAATTCGCAATCGCCATTGGCCGCGCAGGTCAGGCAATCGAGCGGATGGTCGGAGATGTAAAGCTCCATCACCCCCTTGCGGATCTTCTTGAGCTTTTGCGACTGGGTGCGCACCACCATGCCCTCGGCCACCGGCAGGGTGCAGGACGACGGCGTCCCGCGCCGCCCCTCGACCTCCACCACGCACAGGCGGCACGACCCGAAGGCCTCGACGCTGTCGGTGGCACACAGCTTGGGGATCTGCAAGCCCGCCTCGGATGCGGCCCGCATGACGGAGGTGCCCTCGGGCACCGTCACCTCGAAGCCGTCGATGGTCAGCGTGACCGGCTTGCCCACTTTCGCGGGCGTGCCGAAATCACGCTCGGCGTCCCATGGAATGACAAGGTCTTTCATCGTGAAACCTCCTGCACCTTCTTCTTGGCGCAAATACTCCGGGGGAGTCGCCGCAAGGCGACGGGGGCAGCGCCCCCGGCAACGTCTCCATCCCGCACATCCAGTTTGATCGCGCGCCCGCGCCGATGAGCGGCAGCGAAGAGGCGCGGGTCGCCGCCGGAGGCGGCGAAACTGTCCTTGGCCCCACTCATTCCGCAGCCTCCCTTTGGCGCCCGAAATCGTCGGGAAACCGTTCCAGCGCCGACATCACCGGGAACGGCGTGAAGCCGCCAAGCGCGCAGAGCGAGCCGTCCTTCATGGTCTCGCACAGGTCGGCCAGCAGCGCGATCGCGTCGGCATCCCCTTGCGCGATCCGGTCGATGGTCTCGACGCCCCGGACAGCGCCGATGCGGCAGGGCGTGCACTTGCCGCAGCTTTCCACCGCGCAGAATTCCATTGCGAAGCGTGCCATCTTCAGCATGTCGGCAGAATCGTCGAACACGACCACGCCGGCATGCCCGATCAACCCGCCGGCCCGGTCGAACGCTTCGTAGCCGAACGGCGTGTCGAACTGGTCGGGGTGAAAGTAGGCCCCCAGGGGCCCGCCGACCTGCACCGCCTTCACCGGGCGCCCGGTGGCGGTGCCGCCCGCAACCTCGTTCACCAGGTCGCCCAACGGCATCCCGAACCCGGTCTCGAACAGCCCGCCGCGTTTCACGTTGCCGGCGATCTGGATCGGCATCGTGCCCTTGGACCGGCCCAGCCCGAAGCCCGCGTAATGCGCCGCGCCCTTCTCGAAGATCACCGGCACCGTGGCAAGGCTGAGGACGTTGTTGACCACCGTGGGCTTGCCGAGGAAGCCCTCCAGCGCCGGAAGCGGCGGCTTGGCGCGCACCACGCCGCGCTTGCCCTCCATCGAATTCAGCAGCGAGGTTTCCTCGCCGCAGACATAGGCCCCGGCGCCGACGCGGATCTCCATGTCGAACGCCGTGCCGGAGCCCAGCACATCGGGCCCCAGAACCCCCGCGCCGCGCGCGACGCGCAACGCCGCCTGCATCACCGCGATCGCGTCAGGGTATTCCGAGCGCAGGTAGACATAGCCCCTGGTCGCGCCCACCCCGAGCCCGGCAATCGCCATGCCCTCGATCAGGCAGAACGGGTCGCCCTCCATGATCATGCGGTCGGCGAAGGTGCCGCTGTCACCCTCGTCGGCGTTGCAGACGATGTATTTCCGGTCGGCTTCGGCGTTCAGAACCGTGTTCCACTTGATCCCGGTCGGGAACCCGGCGCCACCGCGCCCGCGCAGGCCGGACCCGGTGACTTCCGCGACGATCTCCGCGCCCGTCATGGCAATCGCGCGCCGCAGCCCCGCAAGACCGCCATGCGCCTCGTAATCGGCAAGGTCCAGCGGGTCGATCACGCCGACGCGGGCGAAGGTCAGCCGGTCCTGCCGCTGCATCCAGTCCAGATCTTCCACCGGGCCGAGCGAGCGCATCTTGCCGTCGAGCAGCGCGGGCACATCGCCCGGCGACACCGGCCCGTAACCGATACGCACCCCGTCCTGTTCCACTTCCACCAGCGGTTCCAGCCAGATCATGCCACGGGTGCCGTTGCGGACGATCTGCACGTCGAGACCACGCGCCGCGGCCTCGACCGCGACCGCCTCCGCCACCGCGTCGGCGCCGAGCGCCTTGGCGGCGCTGTCGCGGGGAACCCAGATCCTCATGCGCCCGCCTCCGACAGCAGCGTATCCATCTTCGCGTCATCGACATGGCCCACCACCCTGTTATCCACCATCGCGGCGGGACCGCAGGCACACAGGCCGAGGCAATAGACCGGCTCCACCGTCACCGCACCGTTGGCCGTGGTGCCGTGCCAGGCCGTGCCCAGTTTTTCCAGCGTCCGCGCGGCGAGCGCGTCCGCCCCCATCGCCTGGCAGGCCTCCGCCCGGCAGATCCTCACCACGTGGCGCCCGGCGGGCACCTCGCGGAAATCGTGGTAAAAGCTCATCACGCCATGCACCTCGGCGCGGGTGATGTTGAGCGCCTCGGCAATCACGCCAAGCGCCGCCTGCGGCACATGGCCAAAGCTGCGCTGCACTGCGTGCAGGATGGGAAGAAGCGGCCCTTCGAGGTGAAGCTGCCCGGCGACGATATCGCGGATCTCCTCCTCGGTCGGTGCTGGCATGGGGTTGGGCATGGCTGGCTCCGGTCTTTTTGCAGCCCCCAATCACACCCTAAACCTTCACGATTCAATATCGGTATTCCGTTGGTCGATAGCGTTTATCTATCAACCTGCCTCCGACATGCGCCCCTCTGACATGCGCCGCGCCTCAGACAACAGCGCGGCAAGCACCGGGGTATGGGGTTCGCGGTAGGGCGCGACCAGACCCACGGCATGGCCCCGACCGGCCCCGGAAAGCGGAATGATTTCAATCGGTTTTCCGCCCACGAGAAAGCGCGCGATATCCGCCGGCAGCACCGTCAGGAAGCCACCGGCCAGCACATTGGCAACCAGAACCACCGTCGAATTGGCCTCGATCGCCGCCTGTGGCGGAACCCCGGCGGCTTGTAAATTCTTGTTGATGATCCGTCGGTTCTGCATGTCCGGCGTCAGAAGGCAGAGGTTATGCCCCGCCAGGTCGCGCCAGCGTACCTCCGCCCGGCCCGCGAAACCCGAATCGTCGCGGCAAACCAGCATGTAGCGTTCTTCGTACAAAGGCTCCCGGCTGACCCGCCCGGTGGGTTCGTTGTCGAGGTAGGAAATGCCGGCGTCCACGTCGAGATTCTCGATCATCGTCAGGATCTCGATCGACGTGCGCGACAGCACGGTAAAGCGCACATTCGGGTGCAGTTGCGAAAAGCGGTTTGTCAGCCGCCCCGCCCATGTCAGCGCCGTGGGAATGACCGCGATGCGCAGTTGCCCGGCCAGCCCGTGCCGCGAAAAGCGCATTTCCTCGCGCAATTGGCGCGCATCACCGACGATCTTGCGCGCCCAGACCAGGGCGCTCTGCCCCTCCGGGGTCAGTCCGCCGTAACGAGAGCCGCGAAAGATCAGCTGCACGCCAAGTTGCTCTTCAAGCTGCTTGATGCCAGTCGAAAGCGATGGCTGCGTGATCCCGAGACTGTGCGCGGCGCGGCCGAAATGGCCCTCTTTCGCCACCGCGATGAACATTTCCAGCTTGTCGAGCACGATTGACAACTCCGATTGAAACCGGGGTTTACGATAACGTGACCGGAATGAAAAGCCAAAGCCCTAGCGCCCCAGAAGGTGCCCCATGTGGCGGGTCGCCAGCACGTAGCCGTGCACCCCGAACCCGGCCAGCACGGCGTCGGCGCGGGCGCTGACGAAAGAATGATGCCGGAACGCCTCGCGCTTGTGGACCTGGCTGATATGGACCTCGATCACCGGGCCTTCGTAGGCGTTGAGCGCATCGAGCAGCGCCACCGAGGTATGGGTCAGCGCGGCGGGGTTGATGATGATCCCGGCGGCCTGTTGGCGGGCCTCGTGGATCCAGTCGATCAGCTGCCCCTCGTGGTTGGTCTGGCGCAGGTCGATCTCCAGCCCGAGCGGCGCACCGACCTCGCCGCAGGCGCGCGCCACGTCGCCCAGCGTCTCGTGCCCGTAGATATCCGGTTCCCGCTGTCCCAGAAGGTTCAGGTTGGGGCCGTTCAGGATGTGGATGGTCTGGGGCATGCGAGCGGGTCCGGTGACTGTTGCCTTGCCATCAATGGCAGCGAAACCGCGCGCCATCAAGCCTGCGGATCAAGCGATGCTCACGTCCGGCCACAGTTGCGCGAGGGCAGGCCAGCCGCCATGGACCGCCAGCCGCCGGGCTGGTCTAGTCGCATCATGAGCCGCTGGATCGAAACCCTCTCGGACGAGACCGCCCGAACCGCCTTCGGCCGCCGGCTGGAGGCGGTCGCGGGCGAGTCCTTCAGCGTGCTGCGCTGGAGCCTCGTGGTCGGCTTCACCCGCTACCTCGCCGTCAATGCCCAGGCCCTGCCCTATGACCTGCTGCACTGGACGACGAGCGCCATGCTGTTCGTCTATCTCGCCTCGCGCTTCCTGCTGCGCCCAGAGGTGCCGATCTTCGCCACCCGCGACCGGACCTGGAAACGCGTCCTGCAAACCACGCTGAACCTTGCCATCTGCATGGCCGCCTTCGCCCTGGTGATCTGGGCGCTCAACCTGCTGGTCGACGGGATCGCGCGCTATCGCTTCCTGCCGTTCATGATGTAGCTGGCAACCGGCGCGCCCCGATCAACTGGCCGTCCGATTCACCCGTGCGATCAACGCTTCGCCGCTTTCCTTGCGCTCGCTGTAGCGATCCACGAGGTAGCCGGACCGGCCCCGCGTCAGCAGGGTGAATTTCACCAGCTCCTCCATCACGTCGACCATCCGGTCATAGTAGGGCGAGGGCAGCATGCGGTCATCGTCGCCGAATTGCTGGAATGCCTTGGGGACGGAGGATTGGTTGGGAATGGTCAGGCAGCGCATCCACCGGCCCAGAATGCGCAACTGGTTGATCGCGTTGAAGCTTTGCGATCCACCGCAGACCTGCATCACGGCCAGCGTCTTGCCCTGCGTGGGCCGCACCGCACCCAGCGACAGCGGAATCCAGTCGATCTGCGTCTTCATCACCCCGGTCATCGCGCCGTGGCGTTCGGGGCTGCACCAGACCATGCCCTCGGCCCATGTCACCGCGTCGCGCAGCTCCTGCACCTTGGGGTGATCGGCCGCCGCATCGTCGGGCAGCGGCAGGCCGGATGGGTCGAAGGCCCGGGCCTCCGCTCCAAGCCGGTTCAGCACGCGGGCGGCTTCCTCGGTCATGAGGCGGCTGAACGACCGCGTGCGAAGCGAGCCGTAGAGCAGCAGGATGCGGGGTTTGCGGTCGTCGTGGTCGGGCGCGAAAAGCCGCGCCGTGTCAACGACCTGAAAGGCGCTTTCGGTCAGTTGCGGGGTATCGGTCATGGTCGGTCTTTCATCGGGTCGTGAATGGCAAGGTCCAGCCTGTCCCAGCGCGGCAGACAGGCGCGCGCGGGGACAGGCGCGCGCCGCCTTGCGTATAGGCTGCCGGCATGGCGACGGCGGCAAAGGCGTTGTTCTTGTTCACCGTCAGGCGGCTGTTCTCGGCCTGAAACGCAGCGCGCCGGTTGTCGTCCGGCACCACGGTGAAGACGCAGCAACAGGCCGTCATGTTGAAGCTTTTGGCCGGTGACAGACAGGTGACCGAGTTCAGCGCATCGGCCCGTGATAGCGACGCGACCGGTGTATGGGCATGGCCCGGAAAGCGGATGTCGCCGTGAATTTCATCCGCCACCACCAGCAGGTCATGGGCGCGCGCGATCTCGCCCAGCCGTGCCAGTTCGTCGCGCGTCCGGACCCGGCCCACCGGGTTATGCGGGTTGCACAGACGGATCATGCGCGTGGCGCGCGGATGATGGCCAAGGTCATCGCGCCGGGGATCGGCGTCGTGATCGCGTCGCAGATGGTGCGCCGCCCCTTTGGGTTGGCGATACGCCGCCCTGCCGCAAGCGACCGGCGCGTGACGTCGAAACGCGCCGGCTCGGCAGCGAAGACCCACGCACAGGGCAGGAGGTCGCACGCCTCGGTCAGCAGGCGCAGGCCCGCCTCCGCCGCCGGCAGGGTCAGCACCGGCAACAGGATCAACCGCCCGCGCCCCTCCCCGGCCTCGACCCGGCGCGCAAGGTTGGCCATGGCGATCTGCCCCTCGTATTCATCTTCATCGCCGTGCCCCCCCGCCGAGACCACCAGCGTCGGCCCCGCGCCGCCTGCGATCACCGGGATCGGCAGCGGGGTCCAGCCGCAGGCGGAAGGATGCTCCGAATGCGGCACCCGCGGATAGCCCATCTGCTTGCCCGGGGCGTTGAAATCCACCTCGGATGTGATCGCCGTGCCGGACATCGCTTCCCCATTTCGGAATACGCCGAAATGAGGATCTGCTAACGGAGCAAAAGGCACTGGTCAAGCTTCGTCCATTCGGGCATCACTGGAATATGGATCAGGCCACCGCCATCGCCGTTTTCGGCGCGCTTGCGCATCCGACCCGGCTGGCCGTTTTTCGCCTGCTTGTGCAGCACGCGCCAGAGGGTATGCCGGCGCTGACCATCGGCGACCGGATCGGGGTGATTCCGTCCACGCTATCGGGACATTTCACGGTTCTCAGGCGCGCGGGCCTTGTGACATCCACCCGCCACAAGCGCGAGGTCCGCTATGCCGCCAACATGGCGTCGATCGCCGGGCTGATCGACTTCGTGCTGTCGGATTGTTGCGGCGGGCGGGTCGAGAACTGCGACAACATCCTGTCCATGCTCGGGCGCAGCATGTGCAACACGGATCTCACCGGAGCGCTGCCGCGAGGCGCGCGTTGCCTGACAAGCCAGCCAGCGGCAATCGGAAAACGCCGGGCAACCTGATGGCAATCGGCACGATCCCCCCCGCATGACCTTTACAGCTATCCCCGCATTCTCTAGGAAACTTTCGCAGTGCAGCAGGGCAAGACCCCGGCGCATCACGGGGTGGAACAGGATCTGCGAACGGATCATCGGGTTCGTGATCTCCCGCGCCGGGCGCGCCGACACTCGCGGCAAAACGTACAGAAACAGGATGATTTCGTGACCGAATCCGATTACTCGCTGATCGTCATCGCGCTGCTGCCGTTTGTCGGGGCGCTCGTGCCGGGACTCATGATCCGGGCCGGTCGCAATGCCTGCGCCATGTTCACCGCCGTACCGACCGTCCTTGCGCTGACCATGCTGCTTTTGCATGCACCGGCGGTGCTGCAGGGCGAGGTCATCACCGCCGAGCTTCGCTGGCTGCCGCAGCTTGGCCTGTCGGCGGCGTTCTTTCTTGACGGTCTCGGGCTGCTGTTCGCGGGAATGATCCTCGGGGTCGGGCTGCTGATCACGCTGTACGCGCGGTTCTACCTCTCGGGCGAGGATCCAATGGGGCAGTTCTATACCTACCTGCTGCTCTTCCAGGGCGCCATGCTGGGTATCGTGCTGTCCGACAACATCCTGCTTTTGCTGGTGTTCTGGGAGCTGACCAGCCTGTCGTCCTTCCTGTTGATCGGCTACTGGAAACACCTGCCCGAGGGGCGGCAGGGCGCGCGCATGGCGCTTGCAGTGACCGGCGGCGGCGGGCTGGCGATGATCGGCGGCATGCTGATCCTCGGCGACATCGCGGGCAGCTACAACCTGACCGATATCCTGGCCGCCGGCGATCAGATCCGCGCCTCCGAGTGGTATCTGCCGGCGCTGATCCTGATCCTGCTGGGCGCGTTCACCAAATCGGCGCAATTCCCGTTCCATTTCTGGCTGCCGCACGCGATGGCCGCGCCGACGCCGGTGTCGGCCTACCTGCATTCGGCGACCATGGTGAAGGCGGGCGTGTTCCTGATGGCGCGGATGTGGCCGGCGCTGGCGGGCACCGATGCCTGGTTCTACATCGTCTCCAGCATCGGGTTGATCACCATGATCCTCGGCGCGCTGATCGCGCTGTTCAAGGACGACCTGAAGGCGCTGCTGGCCTATTCGACGGTCAGTCACCTTGGGCTTCTGACCATGCTTCTGGGCTTCGGCACGCCGATGGCGGCGGTCGCGGCGGTGTTTCACATCATCAACCACCTGACCTTCAAGGCGGCGCTGTTCATGACCGCCGGGATCATCGACCACGAAACCCACACCCGCGACATCAAGCGGCTTGGAGGCCTTCGGAAACTGATGCCGCTGACCTTCACGATCGGCACGCTCGCGGCGCTGTCGATGGCGGGGATTCCGTTGCTGAACGGGTTCCTGTCGAAGGAAATGATGCTGGAGGAAGCCGCCCATACGGCATGGGCGGGCAGCGTCTACGCGGTGCCGGTACTGGCCACGCTGGGCGCGCTTCTGTCGGTGGCCTATTCGTTGCGCTTCGTGGCGCATGTCTTCCTTGGCCCGGTGCGCGACGACTACCCGGCCAAGCCCCACGACCCGCCTTTCGGAATGTGGGCCGCGCCGGCGCTGTTGGTGGTGCTGGTGGTGGGGATCGGCGTCCTGCCGCATCTGGCGCAGCCACTGGTGGTGACGGCCGCCGGCGCGGTGACCGGTGGCGTGCTGCCCGATATCCACCTGAAGATCTGGCACGGCGTCACGCCGGCGCTTTACATGTCGGGCATCGCCGTTCTGGGCGGCGCGGTGCTGTTGGCGATGCACGCGCCGCTCGACCGGGTCTGGGCCGCACTGCCGCGCCCCGAGGCCAAGGTGATCTTCGACCGGCTTTTTGCAGCGCTCGCAGGAGTGTCACGGCGCATCACCGAAGCCACCCATGACGGCGCGATGTCGCGGTATCTTGCGATCTTCGTTGCCGCGACCACGGGTCTGGGCGCAGTTGCCTGGCGCGGCGGCGGCCTGCCCCCCCCGACGCGCGAGCTTCTGCCGATCCCGCCGCTGGTGGCGATCGGCTGGCTCCTTCTGGTGGTCGCGGCCGGATCGGTCGTCCTCTTGCACCGGCAGCGATTCCTCGCCCTCGTGGTGATCAGCGTGATCGGCCTGATGATCTCGGTCGGCTTCGTCTATCTGTCGGCGCCGGATCTGGCGTTGACCCAGATCTCGGTCGAAACCGTGACGATCCTGTTGCTGTTGCTGGCGCTGCACTACATGCCCAAGACGTCGCCGGTTGAAAGCAGCGTTGCGCGGCGGCTGCGCGACGCGGTGATCGCGGTCGCCGCGGGTGCCGGCGTCAGCGCCCTAGCCTACACGTTTTTGCTGCGCGATACCGAGACAATCTCGCAATACCACCTCGACAATTCCTATTCGGGCGGCGGCGGGTCCAATGTGGTCAATGTCATCCTCGTCGATTTCCGGGGCTACGACACCTATGGTGAAATCATCGTGCTGGGGATCGCCGGGCTGGTCATCTACGCGATACTGGAGGCGCTTCTGAACGGGCCGGCGGCGCGCAAGCTGCGCAATGCAGGTTACAACAGCACCCTGTCGCGCGACCGTCACCCGCTGATGGTGGTGATCGCCACACGGGTCATGATGCCGGTCGCGGTGATCGTCGGCGCCTACATCTTCCTGCGCGGCCACAACCAGCCCGGCGGCGGCTTCATCGCCGGCCTCGTCATCTCGATCGCGCTGCTGATGCAGTACATGGCGTCGGGCTTTGCGTGGACCGAGCGGCGGCAACGGGTCGATTACCATGTGCTGATCGGCTGGGGCGTTGTGATCGCCGGGCTGACCGGGGCCGGGGCATGGCTTGGCGGGAGGCCGTTCCTGACCAGCGGCTACGACCACTACCACATCCCGCCGATCGAGGAATTCGAACTTGCAACGGCAGCGCTGTTCGACACGGGCGTACTGCTGGCCGTCCTCGGGGCGGTGATGCTGATGCTGCACAGCCTGTCACGAATCGCGCGCTATGCGGGCGAAACCGTCAACCCCGAACCGATGGACTACGACCCGTCGGTGCGGCCGATGGTGGCCGGGAAGGAGGAATAGGATGGAAATCGTCATCGCAAGCTCCGTCGGCGTCCTGACCGCTGCGGGCATCTACCTGATCCTGCGGCTGCGCGCCTTTGCCACCATTCTGGGCCTCGCACTGCTCTCCTACGCGGTGAACGTTTTTCTGTTCGCGTCGGGGCGGCTGGCCATCAACCTGCCGCCGATCCTGTCACCCTATGGCGAGGCGAGCTATACCGACCCGCTGCCGCAGGCGCTGGTTCTGACGGCGATCGTGATTTCCTTCGGGATGACGGCGGTGCTGGTGATGGTGGCGCTTGGCGCCTACCTGGAAACCGACGATGACCGGCTCGACATCGACGGAACCGATCAGGGCCGCAACGACAAGAACGGAGACAAGGCGCCATGAACCACTGGATCATCGCGCCCGTCGTCCTGCCGGCGCTGCTTGCCCCGATCATCGGCTTTGTCATGCGCCACGACATCGTGTTGGCGCGCACCGCCTCGCTGGCCGGAAGCGCGGCGTTGCTGGCCATCGCCATCGGGCTTTTCGTGGTCGCGGGCGGCGAGACGCAGGTCTATTACCTCGGCAACTGGCCCGCTCCGTTCGGCATCGTGCTGGTGCTTGACCGGCTGTCGGCGCTGATGGTGCTGATCGCCGCGCTGCTGGCGCTGGTCGTGCTGGTGCATGCCGTCGCCACCGGCTGGGACAATCGCGGGCGGCATTTTCACGCCCTCTTCCAGTTCCAGATGATGGGCATCGTCGGCGCCTTCCTGACCGGCGACATCTTCAACCTCTTCGTCTTCTTCGAGATCCTGTTGATCGCCTCTTACGGGCTGATGATCCATTCCGGCGGGCGGGCGCGGATGCGCGCAGGCCTTCAATACGTGGTCATGAACCTCGCCGGCTCGACGCTGTTCCTGTTCGCGCTCGGCGTGCTTTATTCCACCACCGGCACGCTGAACATCGCCGACCTCGCCGTGCGCCTGCAAGAGATCCCGCCGGAGGAGGCGGCGCTGGTGCGCGTCGCCGCGATGCTGCTGATGATCGTCTTCGCGCTGAAGGCGGCGCTGTTTCCGGTGCAGTTCTGGCTGCCCCGCACCTATGCCAATGCGCCGGCCCCTGTCGCCGCGCTCTTTGCGATCATGACCAAGGTGGGCGTCTATGCGATCCTGCGCGTGCACACGCTGATCTTCGGTCCCGGCGTCGAAGCGACCGAGGGGCTGGCCGGCGACTGGCTGTTTCCCGCCGCCATTCTCACCATCGCGGTCGGCGGCTTCGGGGTGCTGGGGACACGGCGATTGATGCCGCTGATCGCCTTTTCGGTGATCGGCTCGGTCGGGACTCTGATGACCGCGGTTTCGGCCTTTTCGCCAGACGCGACGACGGCGGCGCTTTATTACCTCGTGCATTCCACCTTCGCGGCGGCGGCGCTTTTCCTGATCGCCGATCTGGTGACGCGTGCGCGGGGAAGCGATGCACTGACAGCACGGCCCGCGACGGTGCAGAACGGCCTGTTCGCGGCGCTGTTCTTTGCGGCAGCGATCGGGGCGGCCGGGATGCCGCCACTCAGCGGGTTTCTGGGCAAGCTGCTGATTCTCGACGCGCTGCGCGATCCATCCATGATTGGCTGGGCCTGGAGCGCGGTCCTGATCGGGTCGCTCATGACCATCCTGGGATTTGCCCGCGCGGGCAGCACGCTGTTCTGGAAATCCACCGCCGTCGACAGCGGCGACGCGCAAGACCGGAACACGGGCCAGAACGCGGGCCAGAACGCGGGCCCGACCCCTGCCCCGGCGCGCGCGATCGAAATCGCGCCCGCAATGGCGGCCATCGGCATTCTGGCGATCATCACCGTGCTGGCGGGCCCGTTGAGCGACTACCTTGAGGGCACCGCAGGGCAGCTTTTCAACCGGGAGGGATACGTGACATCGGTCCTCGGAACAGGCGGGGAGGAGTGACATGATCAGCCGTCTCATTCCGCACCCGCTTCTCAGTCTCGCGCTGACACTGGTCTGGCTCGGCCTTGTCAACCATGTCACGCTGGGCAACCTTTTGCTGGGCGGTGTCCTTGGCGTGATCGTGCCGATGATCACCGCGCCCTATTGGCCCAACCGCCCGACGCTTCATCGCCCGTTGGTGGCGATCGGCTACATCCTCGTTGTGCTGTGGGATATCGTGGAAGCCAACGTGCACGTCGCAGCCATGGTCCTGTTCAAGCGCAACGCCGATTTCCGGTCCTGCTGGGTCACCGTGCCGCTCGATCTGACCTCGCCCGAGGCGATCACGGTTCTGGCCGGCACGATCACCATGACGCCGGGGACGGTTTCGTCGATGCTGTCGGCCGATGCACGCTCGATCCTCGTGCATTGCCTGCATTCCGACGATCCCGAGGGCGATGTCGCGCGGATCAAGCGCCGCTACGAACAGCCGCTGAAGGAGGTTTTCGAATGATCGCCGCCGCACTCTATTTCGCTTTCGCCTGTTTCGGGATCGGCCTTTTGCTGTGCATGGCGCGCCTCGTCATCGGACCGGATTCTGCTGACCGGATCCTTGCCCTCGACACCATGGTCATCAACGTGATCGCGCTGATGGTCTTGTATGGAATATTGCAAGGCACAGCGATCTATTTCGAGGCGTCGATTCTGGTCGCCATGGTCGGCTTCGTGTCCACCGTTGCCTATTGCCGCTTCGTACTGCGCGGCGACATCATCGAATAGAGGGGCCAAAAGTGACCGATATCGCACAAATCGTGATTTCCATCTTCATCGTTCTGGCCGGGATCTTCGGGCTGGTCGGGTCATACGGCCTGATCAAGCTGCGCGACACGATGCAGCGGTTGCACGCGCCGACCAAGTCGACGACGCTGGGGATCGGCAGCGCGCTGATCGCGTCGATGTTCTACTCCCTGCTGATCAGGGGCACGCTGTCGTTTCACGAGCTTCTGATCACCCTCTTCCTGTTCCTCACCGCCCCGGTGAGCGCGCATTTCATCGCCAAGGCCTACATCCTGCGCAACACCGACCGCAAGGATCTGCCGGAAACCGGCACCGCGTTTGACTGGTCGGCCTATGACGACCCCCCGGTGCCGCCGAAAGGGGACTGACGGACAGCCGGCGCGCGCCCGATCGCAGCGGCAGCACCACCGGGCGAGAGGCTACGGCACCAGTGTCTCGTCGCGCAGCATGGTGATGCGGCGCAAGAGCATCTCGGCCATGCCCGCGCGCGCGTCAGCCGATTGCGCGGCAAACGGATCGCGGCAATCGGGATCGGTCTTCAAGTCGAACAGAAGCGGCGCGAAGGCGGGGGAATGGACATAGTGCGCCGTCGCCGTGCGCAGCACCATCAGGTGACAGGCGCGCGCATCGAGCCCCATCGCCGCGCGCCGGTCCGCCCCGAGGGCGTGGCGAAAATCGAACTCCCACAAGGCCCAGTCGCGCCCGGCCCGGTCGGCCCCCGTCAGCGCCGGCATCAGCGACGTGCCATCGGGGGCGTGGCGCCCCTCCTGCCGCAAGAGATCGAGCAGCGTGGGAAAGAGATCGGCGGACGAGGTAAAGCCATCGACCTGCCCCGGTGCGGCCCCCGGCGCGCGGATCATCAGAGGAATGTGCTGGCCCTCGCGGTAGAACCCGCCTTTGCCCAGAAGCCCGTGATCGCCCAGCATCTCGCCATGATCGGAGGTGAAGATCACCACCGTGTTGTCCCAGTCGCCGCGCGTCTTCAGGGTCTCGATCATGTGCCCGATCCGGGCATCGACCTCGGCCACCATTCCATAATAAAGCGCGCGCAAGCGCCGGATATCCGTCTCCGTCAACCCGGCGATGGGGCCCGCAAGGCCGGGCTGGAACGCGGCTGCCGGAGAGATTTCCCGCGTCATGCGCACCAGTGTGTGCGGTGCCTCGGCCAGCGGGATCGGCGCGGGCACGTCGTCCGGTGCAACCATCGAGAGATAGGGGTCGGGCACCACGATCGGCGGATGCGGGCGCAGGAAAGAGATATGCGCGAACCACGGCGCGCCCCTCTCCTGCTCGGTGTGCCAGTCAAGCAACGCCTCGGTCAGGAAAGCGGTCTGCGTTTCCTCGGCCGCGTAGCCCGGCGGCGACAGGGACACGCCGCCATCCGGGGCCGGGGCCACCTTGTGCGGATCGGCGAGCAGGTCCGGCCCATGACCGCGCTTGCCCAGCCAGGTGATCCAGGTTCGGTCATCCTCGCGCAGCGGCTGGCGACAGGTGAAGCCGGGCAGAACCTCCTCGTAGCTTTGCAACTCGGGGTCATTCGGGTCGCGCCCGCGCGGGTCGAGCGTGGTATCGGTATAGCCAAACAGCGTCGGCCGGTAGCCCGCCCGCCGCGCCGCAAGCGCCATGTTGTCGAACCGCGCATCGAGCGGGGCGCCATTGCTGACCACCCGGTGGTTCATCTGGTAAAGCCCGGTATAGATCGAGGCGCGGGCCGGCGAACAGGGCGCGCAGGTGGCGTAATGGTTGCGAAACACCACCGCCTCGCGCGCCAGGGCATCGAGGTGCGGGGTGCGCGCAACGGGGTGGCCCATCAGGCCAAGACTGTCACCACGCCACTGGTCGGCGGTGATCAGCAGGATGTTGGGGCGATCGCTCATGGCCATGTCGCCGCGATCAGCTTGGGCAGGTCGGCCACCGTGTCGATGACATAGGCAGCGCCCGCGTCTTTCAGGATGGTCGTGGCGCGCGCCCGGATCTCGTCGATAGCGCTTGCGTCCATCGCGGCCAGCTCCTTCGGCGTCTTGCACGCGATATTGCCCGACAGCGCCACACCCACCGTGGGGCAGCCCGCCGCCACCCCTTCGGCGATGCCGGGCGGCGTGTCATCGACCTTCAGCACCGCCTCGGGCGGATAAACCTGCAAGTCGATGAAACACTGGTACATGCCCAGCGGGCCGGGCCGCCCCTCGGGCAGGTCATCGGCGCAGACCATGTTGAGCGGGCGGTACCCCTGCGCGGCAGCGGCCGGCGCCACCCGCTGCATGATCGAGCGGGTATAGCCGGTGGTGGAGCCGACCTTGATGCCCCGCGCCGCCAGCCAGTCGAGCGTCTCGCGCGCGCCGGGCACGAGGCCCGCGTAATCGGCGACGACTTCTTCGTTCATCGGCACGAAGACGGCGTAGATGCTGTCCACGTCGGCACGCGTCGGAGCCGCGCCATGTGCATCCTGCCATGCCGCGGCGAGCCTTGGCGCGGTCAGCATGGTGTGGATATGGTCCCATTTCGGTAGGCCCATCGGGGCGCGCGCCTCGTCGATGCTGGCCTCCACGCCGAAGCGGCGAAAGACCTCGACGAAGACCCCCATCGGCGCGAAAGAGCCGAAGTCGATCATGGTTCCGGCCCAGTCGAAGATCACGGCCTTGAGGCGGCTCATGCGGCTTTCCTTCCATAAAGGCTGTCGAGGGTTTCCTCGGCGATGGCAAAGGCGGTCGAAGCGCCGGTGCCCGACGTAACGATCACCAGTTTTTCGGCGTCCGAGACATGATCGGTCCAGGCCAATCGGTCGGGGGCGGAGGCGTAAGTGCCGGTCCAGCGTTCGGTGACGCGCCGTCCGGGCAGCGACAGGACGGCGTCAAGCTCTGCGAGGATCAGGTCATCGACACGGGCCTCGGCGAAGGGTGGCGGCGTGGCCGCGTAGCGGTGACTGTCGCCGACGACGAGGCTGCCATCCGCCGATTGCACCGCGATGAGGTGAACGCCCTCGGCACGGGCCTCGGACCGTTCGGTATCGAGCCGCGCCTTCAGCGCCGCAGCCTCGGGCAGCTCCGCGTAGCCAAGGTAGCGCGCAAGGCCAAGGTCGGACATCACCGGGGTCGGCAGGGGCGTGGACCGCGCCGGCATCACTCGCAGCATGTGCAGAAGGCAGCGGGAGAACCCCTGCGCCGCGATGCGGTCAGCGTGGAGGCCGGTGAAATCGTCACCGGGGCAGATCACGGCGGTCTCGGCCTCGACCGGGCCGGATGATGTGTCGATCCGCGGCAGGTTGACGGCGGTCACGCGGCGCCCATAAAGGAAGGTGACGCCATGCGCCGCCTCCAGCCAAGCGGCGAGCCGGGGGATCGCGTCGCGGCTTTCGACGCGCAATTCATGCGGGCTGTGAAGCGCGGCCTGCACCGTGTCCGTGATCGGGACTTGCGCCGCCAGCTCGTCGCGGGTCAGCATCCGGCAGCCCTGGCCCATCCCGGTCGCAAGGAACGCCTCCAGCACCGCCAATGCCTCGGCCCGTTCGGCCAACACCGTCAGGCCGCGTTGCAGCACCCCGATCCCGGCCCGTGGCGCGACATCGGCCCAGATCTCGCGGCTGCGCATGGCGCGCGTCCAGCAGGGGCCGGCCTGTTGCCCGGTCACGGTGACGAAGCCGAAATTGCGCACCGAGGCGCCGTTGGCCTGCGCGTCACGGTCGATCACCACCACGCGCTTGCCGCGCCGGGCGGCGGCAAGCGCATGCGCGAGCCCGACGATACCGGCCCCGACAACAGCCATGTCGTACGTCATAAGATTGGGTTCCCCGTCCGGATGGTCTTGCAAAGGAAGGCGCGGTCAAACCCGTCATCGCCCTTGGAATGCGGCCCGCGATGGACAATCACGAAACCCGCGCGCTGGTAAAACTGCACGAGGTGGTCGTAGCGCGCAACCGTGTGCAGGCGGATCTCGCGGCAGGCGCCGGCCCGCGCCAATGCCTCGCCGTGGTCCAGAAGGGCGCGGCCCACGCCCTGCCCCTGCGCGGCGGGATCGACGGCAAGGTGATCGACGCTCAGCCGCGCCGCCCCCGCGTCATGGGTGACTGACAAGAGGCCAAGCGGGCGCCCATCATCCTCCGCAACATGCACCCGCCCGGTCGCAAGCGCATCCGTCAGCCACGCCTGATCGCCCGGCGGCGTGCGGCCGATGCCAATGAGGTAATCGTGGAACGCCGCACCCACGAGCGCCGCCAACACCGGCGCATCCGGCTTTCGGCCCGGCCTGATGATCATCCCGGCATGTCCTGCGTTTGTGGCGTTTGACGTTCGGTCGCGGTCACCTCTTCGGAAAAGTGGCAGGCCGCGCGGTGCCCGTCGGCAAGCGTGCGCAACTCCGGCGCCGCGTCGCTGCAAAGCGGGCGCGCCATCGGGCAGCGGGTGCGGAAGGCGCAGCCAGAGGGCGGGTTGGCCGGGCTGGGAATCTCGCCCTCCAGCCGCTCGGCGCGACCCCGGTCATCGGGGTCGAGCGACGGGATCGCGGAGATCAACGCCCGCGTGTAGGGGTGGCGAGGGCTTGTAAACAGCTTTCGCGGCGGCGCGGTTTCCACGATCCGGCCCAGATACATCACCGCGACATGATCGCAGCTATGGGCCACCACCGACAGATCATGGCTGATGAACAGGAAGGTCAGCCCAAGGTCACTCTGCAACTGCTTGAGAAGGTTCAGGATATCGGCCTGGATCGACACATCGAGCGCGGCGACGCTTTCATCGGCGACGATGTAATCGGGGTTGGTCACAAGCGCCCGCGCGATGGAAATGCGCTGTCGCTGGCCGCCGGAAAAGGCATGCGGGAAGCGGCGCAGATGTTCCACGTTGAGGCGGCACATGGTGGCGATCTCGCGCACCCGGTGGTTGACTTCGTCGCGGGTCTTGCAGAGCTTCATCACCTCCAGCGGCTCGGCGATGATGTCGCGCACCGTCATGCGCGGGCTGAGCGCGGCATAAGGGTCTTGAAAGATCAGCTGCGCCCGGCGGCGAAAGCGGCGCGCGGCGTCGCGGTCGAGATGTGCAAGGTCAAAGATCTCGCCCTGCGCGTCCGTCACCGCGACCGAGCCCTTGGAGATCGGTGCCGCCGCCAACGTGGCGCGCCCCAGCGTCGTCTTGCCCGATCCGCTTTCGCCCACCAGCCCGAAGAAGGACCCGCGCGGAATGTCGAGCGTGATGCCCGCCACCGCCTTAAGCACCTCCGCCCTGCCAAGGAACCGTTGCCCGAGCGGATAATGCACCTCCAGATCACGAATGCGGATCGCGGCATCGGTCATGCCGTCACCCCTTCGGTCAGGTGGCAGGCGGCGCGGTGGCCGGGACGTATCGCGCGCGTCTCGGGCAACTCGACGCGGCAGCGCGGCCCGGCCACCGGGCAACGGCTGTGAAAGACGCACCCCGCGGGCCGTTCCAGCGGCGACGGGATATCGCCCGGCACCGGGGTCAGCGGCGCGTCGAGGTCGTGCAGCTTGGGCAGCGCGTTGATCAACCCTTGGGTGTAGGGATGGGCGGGCCGCCGGATGACATCGCGCACCGGCCCCTCCTCGACGATGCGGCCCAGATACATCACCGCGACCCGGTCGGCGGTCTGCGCGATCACGCCCAGATCATGGGTGATGAAGATGATGCCCATGCCGAACTCGCCCACGATCTCCTTCATCAGCTCGATCACCTGCGCCTGGATGGTGACGTCGAGCGCGGTGGTCGGCTCATCCGCGATAAGCAGCCTGGGCTTGGTTGACAGCGCCATGGCGATCATGGCCCGCTGCCGCATGCCGCCCGAAAGCTCGAACGCGTATTGATCGAAGCGCTTGGCGGCCTCGGAAATGCCCACCCGGTCGAGCATCTCGACCGACAGCATCTTCGCTTCGGCGGCGGTCAGGCCGCGATGCAGCATCAATTGTTCGACCATCTGCTTGCCGATGGTGATCGCGGGGGCAAAACTGGCCATCGGTTCCTGAAAGATCATCGAGATCTTGTCGCCGCGCACCTGCCTGAGGGCCTTCGCGCCCTTCAGCGTCAGGATGTCGATGTCGCGCCCATCGGCGTGCAGCACGATCCGGCTGCCGGCGCCATAACGCGCGTTGCCGGCATTCAGCCGCATCAGCGATTTTGCCAGAACCGATTTGCCCGAGCCGCTTTCGCCCACCAGACCCAGCACCTCGCCGGACGCAAGATCAAGGCTGACATCGTCGATCGCCGTCACCGGGCCTTCGGCGGTCGAAAAGGTCAGCGACAGGTTGCGCATGCTCAGCAGCCCGGACATCAGCGCTTCTCCGAATAGGGGTCGGCGGCATCGCGCAGACCGTCACCGACGAGGACGAAGGCCAGCACGAGGATGACGAAGATCGGCACCGGGATGAAATACCAGTGATAATTCAGCATCACGTCGACGCGGGTGACGTTCTGCAACATCACGCCCAGCGAATTGACCGGGTCGTTGAGGCCGAGGCCGATGAAGCTGAGCGCGGTTTCGGCCAGCACCATGTAGGGAAAGGAAATCACCAGATCGACGATGATGTAGCTTGTGAAGCTGGGCAGCAGGTGACGGCGGATGACGTGGCCGGCGCTTGCCCCCGACATCTGCGCCGCCAGCACGTAATCGGCGCTGCGCTCGGCCAGAACATGGGTTCGGATGCGCCGCGCCAGCGTGCCCCAACCCAGCAGGCCCAGCACCAGCGAGATGAAGAAGAACCTTTGTTCGGCGCTCCAGCTGTCGGGGATGAAGGCGGCCACCGCCATGAACAGAGGGATCGTCGGCACCGTCTTCACGGTATCCATCAGCGCCTGAAGCACGGTATCCACCCAGCCGCCGAAATAGCCCGCGACGCCGCCGATGAACAGCGCCAGCAAGAAGGAGATCAGCACCCCGGCCGAGCCGACGGCAAGGCTGACCCCGATGGCGTGCAGGGTGCGGCTGAAGATGTCCTTGCCCTGCGCGTCGGTGCCGAAGACGTGGATGAAGCCCGTCTCGACGCCGAAAAGGTGGCGGTCCATCGGGATCAGGCCCAGCAGGCGATACTCCGAGCCGCGCGGCAGCAGGGTCAGGTAGGCGCGGTCCTCCGTCTGGCGCGTGACCCAGCGGAAATTGGTGTCGGCGCCCCGGTAGCGTTCGGTGCCATGGATGAAGGGTCGCCACGAACAGCCCGCCGCATCGCAGACTTGCGGGATCTGCGGCGCGCCATTGGTGTAGTCGGAATTGCGCCCCGCCGAGGTCGGGTTGTAGGGCGACAGGAAGGGCGCGAAGACACCGCAGAAGATGAAGAACAAGAGCACGTAAAAGGCGGCGCGCGCGGTCCTGTTCGACCGGAAGCGTTGCCAGATCAGCTGCGTCTGCGAAGCGGTGAAATAGGCCTCTTTCGAGACGGCGGCGCGGCGGCGGCCAAGGCGGCGGGCAAGCGCGATCATGCGAAGAACCCCTTGCGCACGCGCGGGTCGATCACCGCCAGCAGGATATCGGTCAGGAAGTTCAGGATCACGATGGTCATCGTCATGGTCAGGATGATGGCGCCGGCCAGTTGCTGGTCGTTGGAGCGCGCCAGCGCCTCCAGCAGCAGCGATCCGGCCTCGGTCAGGATCAGCACCGCCGCCACGATCGGCAGGTCGTTGAAGATACGGTTGAGGTCGAAGCCCACGGAATTGACCACCGGCCCCAGCGCGTGCCGCGCCGGGTAGCGCATCAGCAGCCGCCAGCCCGATTGCCCGCGCGCCCGCGCCGCGGTGACGTAAAGCTTGTCCTGCTCGTCGGACATCAGCGCGCGCACGGTCTGGATCTGGATCGCCATCGCCGACCAGCCAAGGATCGCGATCGGCAGCCAGGCGTTCGACAGGAAATCCGCGAACCGCGCCCAGGACCACGGCGCGTTGCGGAAGTCTTCCGAGAAAAGGCCGGTCATCGTGTCACCGAACCAGATCGTCGAGAGCAGCATGATGGCCAGCGCCAGAAGGAAATTGGGCAGCGCGAGGCCAAGATAGGACACGATGCGCAGACTGCCGTCGAGCCAGCCGCCCCGAAGCGCGGCGGAAGCGATGCCCACCGGCACCGAAACGAGGTAGGTCAGAACCAGCGCGCCCCCCGCCAGTGCCAGCGAAATCAGCAGCTTGTCACCGATCAACTGGCTGACATCGACGCGCCACAGGCAGCTTTCGCCAAGCTCGAAACGGAAGAACACGCCCGAAATCCAGTCCAGCCAGCGCACGAGGTAGGGCCGGTCCAGGCCCATGCGGACCTCCTCGGCGCGGATATCGGCATCGGTAACGACATAGCCTTGCGTCGCCTTGTAGGCGATGTAGCGTTCGGCGCAGTTACCGGGCACCAGTTCCATCAGCGTGAAGACGATCAGGCTGACCAGCAGCATCGTCGCCATGGCGGCGGAAAAGCGGTAGGCGATGAAGCGGGCGAAGGCGGCCATTCGGGGAAGTCTCCGTCAGGTTTTGGGCGGCCCCGCGACAGGGCCGCCCGAAGATCTTGTCAGCCGATCACTCGGTCAGCCACCACTGCTGCGGGCGGTACGGGTACATGCGGTAGTACTCGTAGCTCCAGGTCTGCGGTGCGAGGAAGTTCTGCAACGCGTTGGAATGGTAGACCGGGTTCGGCGCCTGCACGGTGCCAATGAACATGAACCCGTCCTGGATCTGCCGGATGATCTCCTGACCCAGAGCGTTCGATGCCTCGGTGCCCGGTTGCTGCTGCTGCCATGCGGCGACGGTCTCGGCCAGCTCCGCTGTCCATTCCGGCGGCTCGATCCCCTCGGCGCCGTCGGTCTCCAGGTAGCGGCTCCATTGCATGCCGACACGCGCGTCAAAGAATCCGCCGAAGGGCGGGATCAGTTGCTCGCCCGAGCCAAGAACGATCGGGATCGGCTGGCCCTTGGTCCAGGAGATCACGTCAAGCTCGTTCGCGGCCTGCGCCGCGCGATACTCGTCCGAGGTCACTTCGCGGATCGAGGTCGGGATGCCGACATCGGTCCAATGCTGCGCGACCAGTTCGGCCACCACGGTGGGCAAGCCTTGCGTCGAGAAGGTCAGGTTCAGCGAGAATGGCTCGCCGTTCAGCTCGCGCACCCCGTCGCCATCGCTGTCGACAAGCCCGACAGTGTCGAGCATCTCGCCTGCGGCCGCCGGATCGAAGGCGGTTGCATAAGTCACCTGTTCTTCGGCGGCAAACGGCGGAACCGGGTCGAAATGCATGTAGGCGCGCGGCGCGCCAAGATCGAAGAAGGCGACCGAGTTGAGTTCCTCACGGTCGATGGCATGGCTCATGGCGACGCGGAAATCGCGGTTGGCGAAGACCGCGCGCCGGCCCTCGTCCTCGGCGGTGACGTTGAAGCCGAAGACGGGCATGCCGATCTGCGGACGCAGGTCGATGGCGTAACCGCCGGCTTCGGCTCCGTCGAGCAGCGTCGGCGCGTCCGGCAGCGTCACCGATTGCGACTTGTAGTCGATCTCGCCGTTGACCAAGCGCAGCACGCGCACTTCGTTGTCCGAGACATACCGCTCGTCCATCTCGGAGATGTAGGGCAGCTGGTTGCCGGCGGTATCGACCATGTGGAAGTAGGGGTTGGCGACGTAGTGCCGGCCCTCTGTCGTGTCCTCCACGGTGATGTAGGATTCCAGCGTCGGCAGCACGGCGGCGGGCAGGTCTTCGACGGTGGACGGGTCACGCAGCAGCGGCGAGGGCACGTCCTTCCAGTCGGACCCACCGTAATAGTGTTCGATCGCGGCATAGCCGTCCGCGAAACCAAGCGCCTGCGCGTTGGCATCGGCGTTCGGGTCGATATCGGGGTGGAACCGGCCAAGGAAATGGCGCGGCTGGAAGGGCTGCGCGTAGTCGGCGGCAAAGCTGGCCAGAAGGCCGGGCAGAGGGCTGGGCAGGCGGAAGATAACGGTGGTCTCGTCCACGGCCTCGACGTCGAAGAACTCGCCATCGGCCAGCCACAGGTTGCGCGGGCTTTCGATCACGCCGGGATCCATGACCATGTTGTTGTACCAGAACGCGATGTCATGGGCGGTAAAGGGCGCGCCGTCCGACCAGCGATGGCCTTCGCGCAGGGTGAACGTCAGTTCGGTAAAATCCTCGTTCCAATCGTAGTCGCGCGCGATGTTGGGCACGATGGTGACAAGGTCATCGGCAAAACGCACGAGGTTGACATGGCGCAGCGACAGAAGGTCGGAGGTGCCCGCCTCGGTCGCGTTCGACATACCGTCGAGCGTGCCGCCATACTGACCGATCATCTCGTAGGGCAGGGTCACCAGCGGCTCGGCCGGCAGGCGGTCCGCGACGGCGGGAAGGCTGTCGGGGTTGCCCTGGATGCGGGCGTTCAGCGCCGCGATCTCCGGGTTTTGCCGGAAGGTCATTTCGCAGCCTGCGGCGGCTTCGAAATCGCTCAGGTCATATTGTTGTGGGTAGGCCCCGGGCTCAAGGCCCATCATGTCTGCCACGGTCGCCTCGGGGCAATTCGCCGAAGCCGCGCTGCCTAGCGCGATCAGGCTGACGGAAAGAAGGTATTTCATATGTCCGGCTCGCTTTTATTGATCCAGCGCCGATTCGAGCTGCGCCGCCCTTCGCCTAGCTGCGGCCTGCGAAACTAATATGTCTGGCATTATCGTTACGCAGATTTCATAAACTGAGATTATGCGTTGGCCCATGCCATCCCGGATCCCGCCCGACCTGCCCCACGACGACGACGCCCTGCTGCGGCGGTTGCGCCTGCTGTTGCGGGTGGTCGATTGCGGCGGTGTCGGCGAGGCGGCGCGCGCCCTCGGCATCAGCCAGCCGGCGGTCAGCACCCAGATCAAGCGGCTCGAAGGCGATCTGGGCGTCTCGCTTTTCCGGCGCAGCGGTCGGCGGCTGACGCTGAACGATCAGGGCGCGGCAATCGTGCCGCTTCTGCGTCGGGGCCTGGGGGAATTATCGCTCACATTGAACGCGGTGCGCGACATCGCGCGGTCACGCGCGGCACCGCTGCGCTTCGGCTTCTCGGCGCCGCAGATCGCGCTCGACGCGGCGGAGGTGTTTCGCAAGGCCGATCCACGCACCGCGCTCGAACTGCGCGCCGCCAATTCGACGGACCTTTTCGCGGCCCTCGATTCCTATGACCTCGATATCATCATGATCGGCCTGCCGAGGCCGCGCGCGCCCTATCATTGCCAGCTTTACCAGCGCCAATACATGACCGTTCTTGTGCCCGTGGCCCATCCGCTGGCCAACTGCGGCGCGATTACGCTGGCCGAGCTTGCGGCAGAACCGATCGTGCTGCGCGAACCCGGCAGCTACACCCGCGCGCTGCTGATCAAGGCGTTCGAAACAGCAGGGCTTGCCCCGCGCATCGCCTTCGAGGTCGCCACCCGTGAAGCGGTGAGCGAGGCAGTGCGGCGCGGCTTCGGCCTTGGCCCGGTTCTGGACCGCGAGGCACCCGTCAGCGCCGATCTTGCCTGCATCCCGCTGGAAGGCCGCCGGATCACCGGCGACGACTACCTTGCCTGCCACGCCAGCGCGTTGCATTACGGCCCGGTGCGCCGTTTCCTCGCCGCCAACCGGCGCGACGACCTGCCCGGTCAGGACATGGCGCGATGATCACCGACAAGGAGCCGACCATGCCCACGCCCCTGCCCCTGCCCCGCTTCGACACGCTGTCGCCCGCCGCGCTCGCCGCCGCCAAGGTGCCAGAGGGCTGGCCCTTCGGCATCGCCGACGCGGTGCGCTTCAACGAGCTGGACGTGCTCAACCACGCCAACAACGCGGCCTATGTCAGCTGGCTGGAAAACGTTCGCATCGCCTATTTCATGGATTACGGCATCACCGATTACGTGTCAGGGGATCGCCCGACCATCGTCATGCGCAACCTTCAGATCGACTTCCGCGCGCCGCTGCACCTGGCCGAGCGCTACGTCGTCACCGCGCGCAGCGTCGATTACGGACGGACATCCTGGCGGATGGAGAACGCCATCTTCCGCGACGGCGCGGTTGCGGCAACGGCCACCTGCATCCTCGTCACCGCCACCCCGGACGGGCGCGCGGCGACCCCCTTGCACCCCGAGATCATCGAAGCGATCACCGACCGCGACGGCGCCCGCCCGCGCGCCTGATCGGGCGCGCTCAAGGCGGGCCGCGATACCGATGACACCGATGCGCGCGACCCGGCCCACACCGCACTTGCCGCGCTGGTCCTGGCTTTTCAAACTGGCCCGGCGCGCCGCTTTTCCATCGCCTCGGCGGTCTGCTCGGCAAGGCTGATCCCGGCCTGGTTCATGGTCAGGTAGGTGTAATCGGCGCCCGCCTCTTGGATCCGGTCCTGGTGCGATTCGTGCAACGCATGTGCGACGATCGGGCCGGTGAAGCCGCGTTGCCGCAGCGAGCGGGCAGCGATCAGCTTGGCCTCGAGATCGTCCATGGCAAGGATCGCCGCCTTGATCCGGCCAAGCCTGCAACTGCGCCAGAAATTGCTGTCCTCTGCATCGGCGAACATGACGTTGCGCCCGGCCTCCTGATGGGCCTTGGCCTTGTAGGTGTCGGCGTCGAGGCCGAGCGGTTTCAGCCCCTGTTCCTCGATCACGCGGTAGGCGGCGCTGCCCGTGCGCCCCATGCCGAAGATCAGAACATCCGCGTCGCCGACATTCCTGGGCTGCTCATCCGGGTGGATGGTGTCGCGTTCATAGCGGCGCAATCCGTCCTCGTAACGCACGTAAAGCGCATGCGCATAGCGGTTGAGCGGCGCCGAGATCACGAAAGAGATCGACACAGCGAGGGCCAGCGGCACGAGGTAATCGGGCAGCACCCCCGCCGCGACGATCAACCCGAACTCGGAATAGGCGGTCAGGCTCAGCGCCGACAGGAACCCGCTGCGCGCGCGCAGCTTGAACGCCACCATGATCGCAAAGAACAGCACGCCCTTGAACGCCAGCGCGATGCCCACGGCCACGGCAAAAACCATCGCACCCCAATCCGGCAGGCCGGTCAGCCCGATCTGGAGAAAGAAGCCGACGAGAAATATTTCCTTGAGCGACCAGAGCGAGGCGCCCAGTTCCCTGGCGCGGGAATGGGTCGAGAGAAGCACGCCCATCACCAGCGCGCCGATTTCCGAGGACAGCCCCATCGCCTCGAACCCCATGCCGCCGATAACCAGCGACAGCATCATGCCCATCAGCACGAGGAGTTCGTCGTGGCCGGCGAAATCCAGCAGCCAGTGCAGCACCGGGCGCAACAGCGGCACGGCGAAGACCAGCAGCGCCCAGATATTCGGCGTCTGGCCGGACCAGATGGCCAGCACCACCAGCGCGATGATGTCCTGCACGATCAGGATGCCGATGGCGGTGCGGCCGTGAAAGGCGCCCAGCTCGCGCTTGGTCTCCAGCAGTTTCGCCGCCAGCACGGTCGAGGAAAACGACAACGCAATGGCGATGAGCAGCGCGGTGTTCCAGTCGACCCCCATGAACAGCTTGAGCCCCGGCACGAACACCGCCACCGAGATGGCGAAGTGCAACAAGGCTCCGCCCACCACCTGCGGCTGCGCGATCTGTTCGAGCTTCAGCTTCAGCCCAACGGTAAAGAGCAGCATCAGGACGCCCAGGTGAGCGACGTGGTCGAGGGTTTCGCCGGTATAGTCCGGCAGGCCCAGAGACGGGCCGAAGATGTTGATGGCGAACCCGGCGGCAAGAAAGCCGACCAGCGGCGGCAACCCGATCTGGCGCACCGCGAGGCCAAAGAAAAAGGCGAAACTGATGGTGATGACTTCGAACATTCTGCGCGCGTTTCTGCAATGTGACATGGCGCGCCACGCGGCGATTGACCGCCCGGAGCGCGACTGAGGGCCTTGGGTGGTTATGTCACATGCAAACGGAAATGGCACCCGGTTTGGCAGCGACGACTGGCGCGGCAGCACCGGCCACGACGCCCTGTGCTCTACATCTTGCCAAGGGCCCGCCCACGTGCAGGAGGCGATCGGGTGTGAGGCTCGGTTCGGCGGGACGGAGCGAATAGTCGGGGCGGTGTGCCCGCGCGCGGCTCGCGCCAACCGTTCGCAAATCGCTCCTGGCGATCACTGGACCGCCCATCTGGTCCAGCGAACACCGGAGGTGAAAAAGGTTGCCAGACCCGGAGCGGATGACGTTTCATGCAAGCACCCCATGTTTTTCAGCCTTCAACTCAAGGGTATTGCCATGCTGACCAGATCCGTTCTGCTGTCCACCACGCTTGCCGCCGGGCTTGCCGGGCTTGGCGCACCGGCCACGGCGCAGACCGTCACCTTGCGCGACCTGTTCAACCTCGACCGGTTGGCGACGCTCGGCGGCCAATGGGCCATCGCCGCGCTGCGCGGCGTCGCCGACGTGACCTATGCGCATCTCGACATCAGCCCGTTGTCGGGGCGGATGGTGCTGACCGGGCTGGCCGTCACCCCCTATGAGCAGCCCGACTGCACCTTCACCATGGATCGCGTGGTGATCAGCACCGCGCCGCTCGATCAGATCGCCTTTGGCGCGCTGGAAATCGACGTGATGGGCTACGAGATGACGCAAGACTGCCTGCCGCGCGGCGACCGGCGCGACCTCGCCGAACTGGGCATCACCGACCTTGCGCTCGACCGGGCCGAGCTGCGCGCCGAATACGATTTTGCCAGCGCCGGCATGGCGGTCGATTTCCAGGCCGTGTCGGGCGATCTGGCCGAACTGCGCGGCCACGCCGATTTCGATTATTTCGCGGTCAATCTGGATACCGAGGAACCGGTGGTCGATTTCACCTATGGCGAGATCGAGCTGACCGACCGCGGCGCGTGGCGCCTCTTCGCGGCGATGATTCCGCCGCAGATGCTCGACCCCGATACGCTGACCGCGATGCTGGCGGGCGAGTTGCTGGACGCCTCGGGCGCGCCGATCGTCACCCGGCCCGACGACGCAGCCCCGGTGGCGCCGCCCACGGAGGGCAAGGACCCCGACGGCCCGGCCCCGGCGCCCGCGCCGCCCCCCCTGCCCTCCGAGCCGGTTGGCGACCTCAGCGATGCCGGCGCCGCCGCCTACGCGGTGCTGGAAACCGGCGCCGCCGCCTTTGCCCGCTTCGCCGGGGATCCGGGCCTCTTGCGGCTGGAATTCACGCCCGAGACGCCGGTGCGCCTGACCGAGGATCATTTCGAGGATTTCACCCTCTTCGTCGCCGACCTGCGCCCGGCGCTCATGACCGAGGGGGACCGCCCGGACATGCGCCTGACGCCAGAGGATGCGGCGCTCATCGAGGGCTGGTTCGGCGGCATCAGCGATCTCGGCGAGGCGGACCTGATGCGCTATGCCCGTGCCTTCCTGACCGGTGTCGGCGCACCGCGCGACCCGGATATCGCGATGGAGCTGCTGACCCCGCTGCTGGATGCGGGCAACGCGCAGGCGATGGCGATGGCGCTTGACACGCTGGACGCGCTCGACCCGGAATACGCTTACCAGATCGCGCTTCACGCCGCCGCACAAGGCGACCGTGCCGCCTTTGCGGAGCTTGACCGGCTGGAGGCCGGGCTCGATCTGCCCGACATTCTGGCGGTTCAGCGCGATGCCGGCGACGCCCCGGCCTATACCGGCGACGAAACCGCGCGGGACCTGCGCGAGACGGCCTATGCCGCGCTGACCGGCCTTGGCGCGCCCCGCAATTACGAAGTGGCCTATCTCCATGGGCTTCTGGCGCTTGCCGCGGGCGACGGCGCGGCGCGCTCCATCTTGGATGAGCTTGAAGCGATGGCCACCCGGATGTCGGACGAGCAAGCAGGTCAGTGGGCGCGCATCCTCGACCAGACGCGCGAAGAGGCGATCAGGGCGTGGTTCGGCGTCGAGTAAGGGGCGGAATGCATGGCCGGTTCGGGCGCGGCGCGGGACCATCCGCCGCTGCGCCCGTCTGTTAGCGTGAACAGAATTGAACGCCGCCGGGGGCTGTCCTAACAGGAGACAAGTCGCGGGTCGCGCCCGCCCCATTTGCAGCACCAAGGATCATCAGACATGCCCAATCAGGACCAGACGACCCGCATCCGCGCCGGACAGGGTTTCATCGCCGCGCTCGACCAGTCGGGCGGGTCCACGCCCAAGGCGCTACGCCTCTACGGCATCGCGGAGGACGCCTATTCCTCCGAAGCGGAGATGTTCGACCTCATCCACGCGATGCGCAGCCGTATCGTGACCTCGCCCGCCTTCACCGGCGCGCGGGTGGTCGGCGCGATCCTGTTCGAGATGACGATGGACCGCAGCATCGCGGGCCAGCCGACTGCGGATTACCTCTGGAAGGAAAAGGGCGTCGTGCCGTTCCTGAAGGTCGACAAGGGGCTGGCGGCGGCGGAAAACGGTTGCCAGGTAATGAAGCCGATGCCGGATCTTGACGCCACGCTGGACCGCGCGGGCGCGCAGGGCATCTACGGCACCAAGATGCGCTCCGTCGTCGGGGCGGCGAATGCGGACGGAATCAGGGCCGTGGTCGACCAGCAATTCGAGGTGGGCAAGCAGATCCTTGCCCATGACCTCGTGCCGATCATCGAACCCGAGGTGACGATCTCCATCTCCGACAAGGCCGAGGCCGAGGCGCTGCTGCTGGCGGCGCTGACCGCACAACTCGACGCGCTGCCCGCCGACCGGCAGGTGATGCTGAAACTGACCCTGCCGGAGGTCGACAACCTCTACAAACCGCTGGTCGGTCACCCGCGCGTTCTGAAGGTGGTGGCGCTGTCGGGCGGCTACTCGCGCGACGAGGCGAACGCGCGACTCGCCCGGCAGACCGGCGTGGTCGCCAGTTTCAGCCGCGCCCTGACCGAGGGGCTGTCGGCGGACCAGTCGGACGCCGCGTTCAACGCCACGCTCGACGCCGCGATCCAGTCGATTTACGACGCCTCGGTCGCGGGCTGAGCGGCCCCCAGTCACGACAAAACGGCGCCGCGGTCCCGACACGGCGCCGTTTTCCATTTCCATGGCAGTACTTCAGGCTTCGGCGCCCGCTGCGCTTTCGCCCATCTGGCTTTGCATGTAGACGCCCTCGCCCAGACGCTCCAGCAGGTCGAGCTGCTGGTCGAGCCAGCCCCAATGGCCTTCCTCGTCCAGCGCGATGGTCTCGAACAGGATCCGGCTGCCGATATCGTTGGTCTCGTAGGCGGCCTTGGCGGCATTCGAATAGACCTCGATCGCCTCGGCCTCGTCGGCGCGGTCGACCTCGAACATTTCTTTCAGGCTGTGGGCGCGGACCGGTTTCTTGGCCGGGGTCAGGTCGGGATCACCGCCGAGGAACAGGATCCGGTCGATGAACTGCCCGGCATGGCCAAGCTCCTCGTGCATTTCCTCGCGCATCTTGCCGGCGAGCTTGCCAAGCCCCCAATCCGCCAGCACATGGGCGTGCAGCAGGTATTGCTGAGAGGCGGAAAGCTCCATCGACAGGGCTTGTTGAAGGGCGGCGACACTGGCCTGATTGCGGCGCATGGGATTGTCCTTTCGCTCCGGTTTCTGTTTAGAACGAATCTAAACTCAGGTTCGCCGGATGCAACCCCCTGCGGCGGATTGACGGCGTCACCCGATCCGCGCCAGCACCGGGCCGACATCGCCCTCGGGCAGGCTGCCGGCGATCTGTCCGCGCGCCCCCGTCAGCCGGGTCGCGGCATAGGCGGCGGCGACGGCCCCCGGCGCCTGCCGGATCAAGACCGCCGCGGTCAGCAACCGGGCGAGGCTTTCGGCGAACCAGCGCGCTTCTGCCTCCGGCGGCAGGCCGGGCCAGCGATCCCGGTGCGCGCGCAGCGCCGCGTCATAGGCCGCGACCTGCCCCGTCGCCGCGTGCAATTCGGCCCACAGCGCCTCGCCCGCCAAGGCCTCGCGCGCCAGCGTGCGCAGGATATCGAGGCAGATCACGTTGCCCGAGCCTTCCCAGATGGAATTGAGCGGTGCCTCGCGGTAGAGCATCGGCAGGGGTGTGTCATTGACATAGCCCATGCCGCCCAGCACCTCCATCGCCTCGTAGACGAGGCCGGGGCACAGCTTGTTGCAGAGGAATTTCGCCAGCGCCACCGCGATCCGGGCAAAGGCGCGATCCGCGTCGCTATCGCCATCAAAGGCCCGCGCCACGCGCAGGCCAAGCGCGGTCGTCCCCTCCCAATCCAGCGCCAGGTCGGCCAGCACCGCGCGCATCAGCGGCTGGTCGATCAGCTTTTTCTGGAACGCCGTGCGGTGCGTGACCCAGTGATGCGCCTCCGCCAGCGCCGCCCGCATCAGTCCGGCGGGCGCCATCGCGGTATCGAGCCGCGTGTGATGCACCATCTCGATGATCCGGCGCACGCCTTCGCCCTCCTCGCCCAGCCGCCACGCACGCGCGCCGTGATACTCGATCTCGGCCGAGGCATTGGCGCGGTTGCCCAGCTTGTCCTTCAGCCGCATCAGGTGGATGGCATTGCGCCCCTCCTCCAGCCAGCGCGGCACGAGGAAACAGGTCAGCCCGCCCGGTGCCTGCGCCAGCGTCAGGAAGCCGTCGGACATCGGCGCCGAACAGAACCACTTGTGCCCGGTCAGCCGGTAGGCATCGCCATCGGGCGCGGCGCGGGTCGTGTTGGCGCGCACGTCGCTGCCGCCCTGCTTTTCGGTCATCGCCATGCCCAGCGTCGCGGCGCGCTTGAGCGCCACGGGCGCGATGGCCGGGTCATAATCCCACGCCGTCAGCTTGGGCAGCCAGGTCGCGGCCAGATCACTGCCGCGGAGCGCCGCCACACCGGCATAGGTCATCGTCATCGGGCAGCAGGTGCCCGGCTCCAGTTGGCTGTGCAGGTAGACCATCGCGGCATGGGTGACGTGGCTGTCGCCGGTCCACGGGCCGCCCGCGTAGCCCGCCGACAGGCCAAGCGCCATCAACCGGTGGTAGCCGCCTGGAAAATACACCTCGTCGAGCCGCCGCCCGCCCCGGTCGAACAGGCGCAGTTCAGGACCGATTCGCTCTGCCTCCTGCGCGGCGCGGGCCGCGTCCTCGGTCGCCAAAGCAGCACCCTGGGCGGCCAGCGCGTCGGCATCGGCGCCGAACGCGTGGTCGCGCAGGACCGTGTCGTTCGCCCACAGGCTGACGCCTTCGCGCGGCGGCGGCTGGTTGGTCACCTCGTGGGTCGGCAGGTCGGCGCGCGGATCGGTCATGAGATGATGATACCGCGATTCCCGCCGTGCAACAGGGGGATTCCCTTTCGCCGCGAGATATGCGACTCTCACCCCGATCTTCCGCATCAAGACGGGGGGCGTCGAGGCAAGGTATGCAAAGACGACGATCCTTTTCCGGGCTGTTCGCGCCCCTCTTTCTGCTTCTGGTCGGGGCCTACTTCACCTTTACCGCGGTGCAGGGCGATTACGGCCTGTTCCGCCGCATCCAGATCGAGGCCGAGCGCGCCGCCTACGAGGCGGAGCTTGACGCCCTGCGCAATGAGACCGCCGAATACGCCCTGCTGACGCGGCGCTTGTCGGATGATTACCTGGATCTCGACCTCCTCGAAGACCAGGCGCGGCGGCGCCTTGGCTACCTGCGGCCCGACGAGATCGTCCTGCCCTGACGCCGCATCGCCGCAGGTCAGGGCCGGCGGAAAATCTTTGGGTGATTTCTTGCAGCATCTTTGATAAACGGTAGTTCAACGTTAAACTATACGCTTGTTGAAGAGGAGGGGCACGCATGGCCGCACGCAAGGCGACAGCAAAATCTGCCGCAAAACCAAACGTTTCACCCGAAGATCTGATGGCTTATTACCGTGACATGCTGCTGATCCGCAGATTCGAGGAAAAGGCCGGGCAGCTTTACGGGATGGGGCTGATCGGCGGCTTTTGCCACCTTTATATCGGTCAGGAGGCCGTCGTCGTGGGGCTGGAGGCCGCCGCGAAAGACGGCGACAAGCGCATCACCACCTACCGGGACCACGGGCACATGCTGGCTTGCGGCATGGACCCCAAGGGCGTGATGGCCGAACTGACGGGGCGCCAGGACGGCTATTCGCACGGCAAGGGCGGCTCGATGCACATGTTCTCGAAAGCGACGGATTTTTACGGCGGCCACGGCATCGTCGGCGCCAACGTGCCGCTTGGTGCGGGGCTTGCCTTTTCCGACAAGTATCGCGGCAACGACAACGTGACCTTCACCTATTTCGGTGACGGCGCCGCCAACCAGGGTCAGGTCTACGAGACCTTCAACATGGCCGCTTTGTGGGACTTGCCGGTCGTTTTCGTGATCGAGAACAACCAGTATGCCATGGGCACCGCGCAGGCGCGCTCCACGTCCAGCGCCGACCTTCACAAGCGCGGCGAGGCGTTCGGCATTGCCGGGGAAATCGTCGACGGGATGGATGTGCTGGCGGTGAAGGCGGCCGGAGACACGGCGGTGGAACACTGCCGCGCCGGCAAGGGGCCCTATATCCTCGAGGTGAAAACCTACCGCTATCGCGGCCATTCGATGTCGGACCCGGCGAAATACAGGACCCGCGACGAGGTGCAGAAGATGCGCTCCGAACGCGATGCGATCGAACATGTGCGCACCATGCTTCTCGGTGGCGGCCACGCCAGCGAAGAAGACCTGAAAGCCATCGACAAGGAAATCAAGGGCGTCGTGAACGCGGCGGCCGAGTTCGCCAAGGAAAGCCCGGAACCGGCGCTCGACGAGCTTTGGACCGACATTTACGCCGCCGAAATTCCGCAAGAAAACGCCTGATCCGAAGGGGACATACCGATATGGCAACCGAAATTCTGATGCCCGCCCTGTCGCCGACCATGGAGGAAGGCACGCTGGCCAAATGGCTGGTCAAGGAAGGCGATACGATCGAATCCGGCATGATCATCGCCGAGATCGAAACCGATAAGGCCACGATGGAATTCGAGGCCGTCGACGAAGGCACCATGGGCAAGATACTTGTAGAAGAAGGCACCGAGGGCGTGAAGGTCAACACCGCCATCGCCGTGCTGCTGGAGGAGGGCGAAGACGCCAGCGCAGCAGAAAAAGCCGCCGCAGACACGCCCGCCCCTGCCGCCGATGAGGCGCCCAATGCGACCGAAGAGGCCCCCGCCAAGGCACCGGCGACCGCCGCCGCGCCCCCCCCTGTCAGCGCCGGCAGCGATCCCGACTGGCCTGAGGGCACCGAGATGAAGACGCAGACCGTGCGCGAGGCGCTGCGCGATGCGATGGCAGAGGAAATGCGGCGCGACGACACCGTGTTCCTGATGGGCGAGGAGGTCGCCGAATACCAGGGCGCCTACAAGATCAGTCAGGGCCTGCTGGATGAATTCGGCGCCAAGCGGGTCATCGACACGCCGATCACCGAGCATGGCTTCGCCGGGATCGGCGTCGGTGCCGCCTTTGGCGGGCTGAAACCCATCGTCGAGTTCATGACCTTCAACTTTGCAATGCAGGCGATCGACCAGATCATCAACTCTGCCGCCAAGACGCTGTACATGTCGGGCGGCCAGATGGGCGCGCCGATGGTCTTCCGCGGCCCCAACGGCGCCGCCGCCCGCGTCGGTGCCCAGCACAGCCAGGATTATGCCGCCTGGTATGCGCAGGTGCCGGGGCTGAAGGTGGTGATGCCCTACACGGCGGCCGACTACAAAGGCCTGATGAAAACCGCGATCCGCGACCCCAACCCGGTGATCTTCCTCGAAAACGAGATCCTCTACGGGCGCAGCTTCGACGTCCCGGTGCTCGATGATTTCACCATCCCCTTCGGCAAGGCCAGAATTGCGCGCCAAGGCAGCGATGTGACGCTGGTCAGCTTCGGCATCGGCATGACCTACGCGATGGAAGCCGCGGAAAAGCTGGCCGAGGACGGAGTCTCGGCCGAAGTGGTGGACCTGCGCACCCTGCGCCCCATCGACTACGACACGGTGATCGCCTCGGTGATGAAGACCAACCGCTGCGTGACCATCGAGGAAGGCTGGCCGGTCGCCTCCATCGGCAACCACCTCAGCGCCACGATCATGACCCGCGCCTTCGACTACCTCGACGCGCCGGTGGTCAACTGCACCGGCAAGGACGTGCCGATGCCCTACGCGGCCAATCTCGAAAAACACGCCCTCACCTCGGTGCCCGAGGTCCTTGAGGCTGTCAAGCAAGTCACCTACCGGTAAGGAGCGCGCATCATGCCAACCGAAATTCTCATGCCCGCCCTCTCCCCGACGATGGAAGAGGGCACGCTGGCCAAGTGGCTGGTCAAGGAAGGTGACGAGGTCAGCTCGGGTGACCTTCTGGCCGAGATCGAGACCGACAAGGCGACGATGGAATTCGAAGCCGTGGACGAAGGCACCATCGGCAAAATTCTTGTAGAAGAAGGTACAGAGGGGGTGAAGGTCAACAGCCCGATCGCGGTGCTGTTGTCCGAGGGCGAAAGCGTCGACGATATCGGTGCGTCCTCTTCCGCGCCTGCGGCTGCGTCATCGGCCGATGAGGCGCCCAAGGCGACCGAAGAGGCCCCCGCCGCCACGGCAGCGCCCGCGCCCGCAGCACCAGGCGGGTCGGACGGCAAGCGCATCTTCGCCTCGCCGCTCGCCCGCCGGATCGCGGCGCAAAAGGGACTGGACCTTGCGCGGATCAGCGGCTCCGGCCCGCATGGCCGGATCGTGAAGGCCGATGTCGAAAAGGCGGAAGCCAAGCCCGCCGCCGCCCCCGAGGCCGCAGCCGCCGTCCCGGCCACACCGGCCACACCGGCCGCCGCCGCGCCGACCGGTCCCTCCGCCGGCATGGTGGCGAAGATGTACGAGGGGCGCGAGTATGAGGAAATCAAGCTCGACGGGATGCGCAAGACCATCGCCGCGCGGCTGTCCGAGGCCAAGCAGACGATCCCGCATTTCTACCTGCGCCGGGATATCAGGCTCGACGCGCTGCTCGCTTTCCGTGGCAAGCTCAACAAGCAGCTCGAGGCGCGCGGCATAAAGCTCAGCGTCAACGATTTCATCATCAAGGCGCTTGCCAACGCGCTGCAACAGGTGCCCGCCTGCAACGCGGTCTGGGCCGGCGACCGGGTGCTGCAGCTCAAGCCTTCCGACGTGGCCGTTGCGGTCGCGGTCGAGGGCGGGCTGTTCACGCCGGTGCTGAAAGATGCCGACATGAAATCGCTCTCGGCGCTGTCGGCCGAGATGAAGGACCTCGCAGCGCGGGCCCGCGATCGCAAGCTTGCGCCGTCCGAATATCAGGGCGGGACCTTCGCGATCTCCAACCTCGGCATGTTCGGGATCGACAATTTCGACGCCATCGTGAACCCGCCGCATGCGGGCATCCTCGCGGTCGGCTCAGGCGTGAAAAAGCCGGTCGTCGGCGCCGATGGCGAACTGACCGTGGCCACCGTGATGTCGGTCACCATGTCAGTGGATCACCGGGTGATCGACGGTGCCCTCGGGGCCAAGTTGCTGAATGCCATCGTCGACAATCTCGAAAACCCGTTGACCATGCTGGCCTGATACTGGCCATCGGAAACGCGAAAAGGGCGGCCGCGCGGCCGCCCTTTTTCATGATGCTCTCGATTTTGGCGGTCAGGAGCCGGGTTTCAGAGTCTGGTCCATGCTCATCGAGGGCTGATCGCAACCCGCCTCGCCGACGATCTTCGCCGGAACCCCGGCCACCGTGGTCGCCGGCGGCACCTCCTGCAAGACGACGGACCCCGCCGCGATGCGCGAACAGCAGCCCACCTTGATATTGCCCAGCACCTTGGCGCCCGCCCCGATCAGCACGCCGTCGCCGATCTTGGGGTGGCGGTCTTCCTCTGCCTTGCCGGTGCCGCCAAGCGTCACCGAATGCAGCATCGAAACATTGTCGCCCACGACCGCCGTTTCCCCGATCACGATGGAATGCGCGTGGTCGATCATGATGCCCTTGCCGATGGTCGCCGCCGGATGGATATCGACACCAAACATCTCGCTCACCCGCATCTGCACGAAATAGGCAAGATCGTGCCGCCCCTGCCGCCACAGCCAGTTGCCGACGCGATACGCCTGCACCGCCTGAAACCCCTTGAAGAACAGCAGCGGCTGGATGAAGCGGTTGCAGGCCGGATCACGCTCAAAGACCGCGACGATATCGGCCCGCGCGGTTTCGCCGATCGACGGGTTGGCACGATAGGCCTCATCCGCGATTTCGCGGATCAATTGCTCCGACATCTCGCCAGAGGCAAGCTTTTGCGCCATGCGGTAGGCCAGCGCCGCCTCCAGCGACCTGTGGTGCAGCAGGCACCCATGCACCAGCCCGCCGAGCAGCGGCTCAGTTTGCACTGCCTCCTCGGCTTCGCGGGTGATACGGGTCCAAACAGGGTCCAGTTCGGCCAAGTGTGTGCGCGTCTTCGCCATGGCAGCCTCCTGCGTTACAAGCAGATGTGTTCTAGCGCAGATAAGCCGCCCGAACCAAGTTGAAACCCATGATCGGGGTATTCACGATTTGTTATGTCGCGTCCGGGATCGACAGGGCGAGGTAATGCGCCACCAGCGTGACCCGCCCGCCGGCGAAATCGCCGCCATTCGCGGTCAGGATCACCTCGCTATCCGCCCAGACCACCGCCGGGTCGGTTGGCCCGCCGAGCCAGGAATTCAGGTCCAGCCCAAGCCCGTTGCCAAAGCGCGCATCCGATCCCGCCTCGCCGACACGCCAGTCGGACAGCGTGCCGGTGATCGCCTCGGTGACGCGCCCGGTCACACCCAGCATGATGGCGCGCGCCGGAAAGATCAGCCCGGTGGCCAGCAAAGACCCCGCCCCGATCACCACGTCGGCCTCGATGCTTTCGGCGCGCAGGCCGCCGCCGCCCGGCGTCACGCTCAAGCCCCCCCGACGCCAGCCGCTTCCGTCATGCAGATCGCAGCTGCCCGCGTCTTCGACAAAGGCCCGCCAGCCGCGCTGCGGGGTAAAGAACACCCAGCCGCCACCGGCATATTGCGCCACCTCGCCCGCGTGCCCGGCCCAATCGTTCACCGCGCCAAGCGGCACGCCAAAGCACTCGCCCTCCAGCACCGTCGCCGGCGGGTCACTCAGCGTGCGTGAGCGCAACCGCAACTGCACCACCCCGTCGAGCCGTTGCAGCGCCTCGTTTACCGTCACGTGTTTCTGCGCCTGGCTCGCAGCCAGCAGCGGAAGGGTCAGGTTCATCGTATCAGCCATTGATCTCTATCCTCGTGAAGGGGCCAGGTCCGAACCGCGCGGAAACCTGCGCGACCTCGATCGTGTAGGGCAGGCTCACCCCGTCGGCGGCCTGCATCGCGGTGGTGTAGGTGAAGTCGGGGGTGGCCAGTTCGACCTCGCGCCGGCTGCCGCCTGCATCGGCGATGCGCAGCAGGTATGCCTCGTTTTCTTCGCCCAGCGGCACCTCGCCGCCCTGCCAGCTGTCGCCGTCGATCCGGGTGCGCCGGATCCAGGAAATCTGCCGGTCTCCGCCCGACGGGGCGCTACGCAGATGCGCCGGGGCGTAGGGGCGCAGCCCGATCCCGTCGAAGGCCAGCGCAACCTGCGTGTAAACCGGATGGTCGAGCGGCTTTCCCGCCGGCCCCACCCGGTAATACCGCTGCAAACCCCGCGCCGAGAGCGGCAGCTCGATCTGCGCCGGCCGTCCGTCGAGCAGCACGAAGAACGATCCCGGCGGCCAGTCCTCGGGCATGATGCCATCCGATCCCGCCTGCCCGCGCAAGCGCAAACGGATATCCCACAGGTCCTCACCCACCAGCGTGGCCTCGGCGAACTGGATCACCTCCCAGTTGGCACCGCTGCCATCGCCCACGGCGGCGGCATTGGCCCCGTTCAGAACGTCCTCGGGGCTGGCCGAACTCAAGCTGCCGGTGCTCATCCTGACCCGGCAGACCGGCCCCCGGTCCCACAGCCCCGGCGTGGCGCGGAACAGCGGTGTTTCCATGACCCCCACGGCCGAGACCACGTCAATCAGCTTGTTGAGCGTAAAGCCGCTGTCGCTGGTCGAGGCGTAGAGCGCGACCGCCCCCGGCCACGGTTCCGCCGCGACGGCGATATGGGGCGCGTGTGGGACCTCCTCGCCGGTCAGTAGCGGCAGGTCCAGAAACAGCGGGCTGACCGGCAGCGGCGGCACGAAGGGCGCCACGCTGACCGCCTCGTCAACCGTGTCGGACGGTGTGTAGATTGCCGCTTCGCTGCGGACCGCCTCGACCATCCGCACGCCCAGATCCTCGACCTTGTCGATCCGCCAGGTGCTGCCATCCGCCAGCGCCACGACAGACCCAGCTTCCAGATCACGGCGCGAGGGCGGCAGTGCAAAGCGCAGGCTGTCACGCGCCACCCGCGCCTCGGCCAGCCAGCGTTCGACGATCCCGCGCCCCTCGGCCCCGGTCAGGACCAGCGGCAGGTCGCTCTGGCTGATCGTGTCGGCGCCGTCATCGGGAAACACCGCCTCGGCGATCCGGGTTTCGTAGGCACCCGACGCTTCGATATGGGCCAGCCGCACGCGGCCCACCATCTCGGCCTCGGGCAAGCGGCTGAACCGCGGCGCGACGGCGCCATCGTCGTCCACCGCCATCGCGTCGGGCAAAACCGTGCCGTCCGGTGGCCCGCCACGGGACCGGAAAAAAAGCCGCCCCTCGCGTTCCACCGCTTCGAACCCGTGGGCCAGCATCAACGGCTGCAACCGCGCCCGCGCACTTTCCACATCCGACGACATGGCACCGCGCACGAACCCGTAAAGCCCCGACACGTCGTAATCGGTCACGCCCGCACCCTCGCAGATCTCGGCCACGACCTCGGGCAACGGGTCGGCCGCTGCACGGCCCGAAATCCAGTGCCCGCGTGCATAGTTTTCGCCATCCGACCAGACATCGCGCGCATTCGGGAAAGCCGGCCATGGCCGCGCGTCCCAGGCCCAGACATAGGCATGATCCATATCCAGCATCGGCCCGCCATAAACCTCCGACACCGGATTATGCGCCGGGTCGCGCCAATAGCTCGTCATCGCGCGCAGATATTGCATCTGGATCAGGTCATCCCGGCGGCCATTCGAGTAATGCGGGATCGCGGATTCCGAGGATTTGGGATCAAGGAACTTATTGGGTTGGTTCGTTCCCTTGTCGATCGCCGCGCAGCCCATTTCAGTAAAGCGAACGGGTTTGGAGCGGGGGATCCACGCCGTTTGCGTCATCAGTGGCGCGCCGCCCCGACGGTCGCGATGCGGCTGGTCCCACCATCCGCTCAGATCCTTGTAGCGGTAGATGAACGACGCCTCGGGCGACGACACCGGCGAGATACCCTTGCAGAACGCGATATCGCCAACGCTGGCCTCGGGCCAGGCGGTCTGCGGCTCCCCGATCGTGACGCTGGACGCGCCGAACAGGTATAACCCGGTATCCCCCCCGGCCCACCTGCCACCGTGCAGCGCGCCGCCATCCGTCGTCTCGGAACTGCCCCTGAGATGGCCGTCGATCCACAGCCTGACCCGGCCCGGAGCATTCGGGGAAACCTCCCAGACAAGCTCATGAATCCCGCCATCGAAGGGAAGGTCGGCAACCGCGAGGTCCAGCACGGCCGTCGTTTCGGTAGACCCGCTGACGGCGACCGAGCCATTGCCGGCGCGCAACCGAAAAACCGTTCCCCCGTCCCGCAGTCCAAGGAACGACCCGACCCCGGCGCCGCCATGTTCCCAAAGCAACGCGTCGGCGGGGACGGACCGCAGGCGAACCCTTGCGTGAAAGACCGCGGTGGTGCCCTTGTCGAGCGGATCGTTCGCAAAGTCGCCCAATGGACCTGCGGGCGCGGTCTGCAGGATCTCCGACAGCTCCCAGCCTTCAGCACCATCAGTAATCGGCACACGGCGCTGCGCATCTCGGGCCTCGTCGCCGGGATAAAACCAGTCAAAGCCCTCGCCGCCCTCGATATTGGCGTGCAGGTAATCGAGGTCATAGATCGAGCGCCAACCGGCATCGGCGTGATCGGTCCCGTCACGCCAATCCGACAAGGGCATGTAATTGTCGATGCCTATGAAGTCGATATTGTCATCGGCCCAAAGCGGATCGAGGTGAAAATAAACGTCCCCCGACCCGTCCTGCGGGTGGTAGCCGAAATACTCCGACCAATCCGCCGCATAGGAAATCCTTGCATCCGGCAGCAGCACGCGCACCTCGGCGGCCAGCGCGATCAGCTGATCGACCGCCGGGAACCCGCTTGCCCCGCGCAATTGCGTCAGGCTGCGCATCTCGGACCCGATGCAGAAACTCTCCACGCCGCCTGCCGCTGCGCACAGCGCCGCGTAATGCAGGATGAAGCGCCGGTAACTCCATTCCGCCGGGCCGCCATAGCCCACGGACCCGGCGCCAACGCTGAAATCCGCCGCGCTTGCGGTGCCAAAGAACGCGGCAACCTCTGCCTCCGCCGCCGCTGTCTGGTCCGGTGATCCCGCCACGCCCGGTGCGAAATCGCCGGTGATCCGCCCCCGCCATGGCAGCTTGGGCTGCCCCCCCGCGAGACCCCAGGGATCGGGCTTGCCGTTTCCTTCCAGGATTTCCATCAGCAGGAAAGGGTAGAACATCACCTCGTGCCCGGCCGCGTTCAGCGCCTCGATCGCCTCCACCACAGATTGATCGGTCGGTGTGCCACCATAGACCGCGCGGCCATCAAGCTGCGCCAAAAGGCCGGCTTCGTGCCGCGTTGCCCCAGAAACCCGCCACGGCATCTGCGCACTGTCGGCCTGTTTCTGGTCCACCTTGGGCTGCACGTTGCACTGGCCCGCGCGCAGGTCGTCGCCAAACCAGCTCACGATCAGAGAAACCGCGCCGCAATTGGGCAATTCCCCCTCAAGATCCTGAATAGAAAGGGTAAAATCGGCCTCTCCCGAGGCCGTGTTGACATTGGCCGTTCTGGATTTGCCAAAGCCCCAGGCGTAGCTTACCGGTGTCGTGGCCAGCGCATATTCCCCGGTTCCCGGCATCATCGCCACCGCGCGGATCGCCTCTGAGGGCTGCGGCGGGCTGTCCAGCCCCTTGGGCCGCGCCGCTCGTGTCACCTCGAAACCGAGCTGCGGAATGCGGTTGCCATAGGGTGTGAGGTCCAGGTCCTCGATCACCACGTAAGCGATCCCGCGATAGGCCGGCACCTGCCCCGCGCCCTCGACCGCCTCCATCTTCGGGTCGGGAAGCTGGTCCTCGGTGCCGCGATAGACGCGCATCGTGATATCGCCCTTGGCCACCTCAGCACCATCTGCCCAGACCCGTCCGACGCGCGAGATCTCGCCTTCGCACAGCGCCACCGCAAGGCTGACCGTGTAGGAATAGCGGGCTGTTCGCGGCACCGGTGGCGCGCCCTTGCCGCCGCCACTGACCGCGACGTGTTCCTTGAAGCGGGTGGCCCAGATCACCTGCCCGCCGAGCCGCATCTGTCCAAAAAGCCGCGCCACCGGCGCCCCCTCGGCGGTGCCGGTCAGCCGAAAGCGGTCGATGCGGCCCTGTTCGATCACGTCGGAGCCCGCGCCCAGGAGCCGCTGGTCGATGACCCGGCCCAGCGTGGCGCCCGCCGCGCGGCCGATCACCGCGCCGGTAAGCCCCAGAAACGTGCCCGAGCTGAGGCCGCCAACGGCCGCGCCCGCGGCTGACAGAAGGATCGTTGCCATGTCGTTCAGGTCCTTTCGGGAAATGCAAAACGCGCCACGATCCGCCGCGCCCAGGGCGACGTCAGCGCGCTCTCGACCACGCCGTGGCCGCTATAGGCATGGATGAAGCTGGCGCCGGGTCCGGTTTCGGCCTGAAGCCCCAGATGCTTGGCGACCGCGCCGTCGCGCATGCGAAACAGCAGCACGTCGCCGGGCGTTTCTTCGGGTAGCGGCTTTGCCACCAGATGCCTGAGCGCCGCCGCCCAAAGTCGCTCCTCTCCCTGCGGTTCGGACCAGTCCCGCGTGTAGGCGGGCACCGTTTCGGGTTCCGGCCCCAACACCTCGCGCCAGACTCCGCGCAACAGGCCAAGACAATCGCAGCCCGCCCCGCGCACCGCGGATTGGTGGACGTAGGGCGTCCCGATCCAGCCCCGCGCCGCGTCAACAACAAGGCTCATCGCAAGCTTCCCCCATCCATAGAGGACGCTCCGCGTGCCGGGTAGGCCATGATCCAGTCATCCCCCGGAATGTCAGGAAAGCCGCGAAAATTCAGTTGGTTGGAAAACTTCAGTCGGCAGGTCTCCAGCCGCTTGTCGCACCCCGCCTCCAACCGCACCCGGTCGCCGGGCGCAAGCTCCGCTCGCAGGTCCTCCCATAACTCCACCCGGCGCACGCCAGTCGTGAACCGGTCGTTCTTGATCACGCCGACCAGCCCCTCGGCCGCGCCCGACAGCACCTTGAGCCGCCCACGCTCGAACCAGCGTGGCTCAAACGAAGTCAGCCCGTCGAAGTCCAGCAGCCGCCGTTCGCTGACACGGGTCACAGCGCCCTCATGCGCATAGCCCGGCGTCGCCAGGTCAAAGCGGCAATCGCCATCGCCCAGAACCGCGGAACAACCGCGCTGATAAACCCGGCCCTCGGCCCGGTTCATCGCCTCCGCCAGCCCGCGCAACTCGACCGAGAAGCCCCCCGCCTGCCGGTCCAGTTCTCCGAACGACCCGCGAAATTGCAGCACCCGATTGTCCGGATCGCTCCACTGCACCAGCCATGCCTCCACCTCGGCGCCGTCGAAACGGCCCGCCTCGATATCGGCCTCGGTGATCGCGTCATCCGACAGCGCGCCCAGCGCCTCGGTGTTGTCGACGGCCAGCCCGGTGCCCTGCGACAAAGCCGCCGCAGACAGGCCGCTTTCCGCCTTGAACAGCGTTCCGTCGAACCTCAGCGCGCCATCGTGGTCGGTAAAGCCGAAGCGCACGCCGTCCTTGCGCGTCACCCGCCAGCAGCGGGCCAGTTCGGTGATGCCCTCGCGCAGGTGCACGTTCAGTCCTGCCGCGCCGCTCATACCCGGATCTCCACCACCGGTACCGAGGGTGCATCGCCAGCCTGAAAGCCAGCGACAGAGGTCTGGATCCGGTCCACGTCGAAACGCACCGGCACGTCAAACGCGAACCCAGCTGTCACCGCGACGTCGGGGTCGGGCGCATCGGTGAAGGTGACAATCCCGGTGGTCGCATCGACCTCGAAATGCACGCCCGCGACCAGTTCATTGCCGTCCACCCCGGCCACAACAGACCCTGCCACCGGTTTGGTGATCGGGCGGGCATAGGTTTCATCGCCCGACCGGTAGACCTTGACGATCTGGAACGCCCGCGTTTCCCCGTTGCCCACGCCGATCACGCAATCGCAAAAGCCGGGTTCGCGCGACGGACGACAGCTTTTGTAATCCGACCAGTCTTTCCAACGGAATCCGTGCAATTGCCCGCGCCGCGCCTCGAAAAACGCGATCAGCGTCTCGATATCGTCAAGCGAGCGCATCCCCAGCCCTGCATCATAACGTCGGCGCGAATGCGCCCAAGGGGTGTTGCGTTCCTCGAACCCGTTGGCGAGCGTCACCACCTCGGTGCGCCGCTCCGGCCCGCCGACCGAGCCGAAGCTCAGATTGGCAGGAAAGCGAATCTCGTGAAATTTCATTGGGTTGCCTTCCTTACCTGTTACGCTTCCCACGCGACAGCGCGCGGCTCATCTCGGCCGCGATCTGCGAACGGGAGCGTTGGAAGCCCTGCACATCGGGCGTCGTGATGTTCATGTTGACCGTGACCGGCGCGCCGCCGCCCTGCACCTGCACGCCGAGGCGTCCATCGGCCCCGCGCGTCAGCGGCATGATCGCTTCGGGTCCGGCCTCGCCCATCACACCCAGCCCGCCGCGCATGGCAAAGGGCGTCGTGCCACTGACCACGCCACCGCGTGCGAACCCCGTCGGCCTGCCACCGGAAAAGGCACCGCCCTTCTCGAACGGCAAAATCGCGGAGACAAGCGAATTGACACCACCCGCCAACGCCTCGCCAACCGCAGTCTGCACCGGTCGGATCGCGGCGCCATAGGCCGCGTCCACCATGCTTTGTGCCACCTGCCTGAGAGCGTCCGACAGGCGCATGCCGTCGAACACCACCCCGTCGAAGGCCCGCCGGAGCCCCCCGCCGAAGCTACGGCTGAGACTCTGCACCTCGCGCCCGGTGTAAAGCATCTCGTCCTGCATCGTGCGCAACTCGCCATGGAACGTCGCCACCATCTGCGTGGTTGCGCCCAGTGTCGTTTCCAGTGCCGACAGTTCGGCGTCGAACGCGTCCAGATCCTCATCCATCGGTCTCGTCCTTTTCATCGGGGAAGCGGGCGGCCAGGGCGTCCAGCCCCGCCCGCCCCATGGGCGCTTTCGCCCCCGGCTCACCCAGCATCAGCAACAGCTCCGCCGGGGTCAGCGCCCAGAAGTCGGCCGGTTTCAGGCCAAGCCCCTGCATCCCGGCGCGCATCAGGCCGGGCCAGTCAAAGAGGCGCTCGGGCGCGCTCATCGCGGTGGCCGGAACGACAAAAACAGAAGCCGCGCCGCCACCCGCGCCGCCTGCATCGGGCCGCCCTCGATCTCGGCTTGTGCGAGGTCCACGGGCGTCCCGTCCCAGCCGCCGCCGCGCAGCCCCGCGCAGAGCAGTGCCAACACGTCGCGCACCGCGAAGCGCCCCGCCTCGAAGCGCTCGACCAGCGCCGGCAGGCTGTCCGCCTCCAGCCGGTCCTCCAGCTCCGCCAGCGCACCCAGCGTCAACTTGAGCACATGGGCCTCGCCATCGAGCACCAGTGCCACCTCGCCCGCATGCGGATTGACCATCGCTCAGAGCGCCGCAGTGAAGGTAAGCGCGCCGGCCGAGGCCAGCGAAACCTCGTAGGTCGCTTCGCCGTCGTGGGTACCGGCATACTCGATCGCGGTGATCTGGAACGGCCCCGCGACGGTGCCGAAATCGGGGATGATGACCTGAAAATCCGGCACCTCCCCGTCAAAGAAGATCTGCCGCGCGCGTTCATCCGTGTCCGCATCGCGGAAAATGCCGGACCCCGAAATCGCGGCGGTCTTCACCCCCGCGCCGCCCAGCAATTCACGCCAGCCGCCGGTCGATTCCAGACTGGTCACATCCACCGTGTCCGCGTTGAAGCTGAGCCGCGAGGCGCGCAGCCCCGCCATGGTCTGGAAGGTGCCGTTGCCATCCAGATCGACCTTCAGCAGAAGGTCCTTTCCGTTCTGTGCCACCATTTTAATCTCCGTTATTCAGTATGTTACACCGTTACTTTCAGGTATTGCCTCAACCCGTGTCCTCATCCAGCCGGGCGCGGAACCAGACCTCGACCAGCCTGTCCGCGGCCTTGCGCCGCGCTTTCGCCCGGTAGAAATGCAGCCGCGCGACGCGCCCGCGCGACAGGCTCAGCGGCGTCGAAAGCAGTGCATCCGACACCGCCGCCGCCGCCTCTTTGGCCGCGTGGAACCCCGCCGCGCTGCTGGTGACGATGACGCTGATCTCGTGTTCCGCGCCGCCGGCGCTGACATCGGACCGGTCGCGCACCTTCTCCGGACCCAGCGTCACGTGAAGCGGCGGCAGCGGGCCGGGCGGTAGCGCGTCGTAAACATGTCCGCCGACGATCGCCGCCAGCGCGCCGTCGCCGCTCAGCACATTGTAGATCGCCATCTGCAACGCCGCCGTCATGCCATAGCTCATGTCGCGCCCTCCTCGGTGGCAAAGCAGATCAGGAAGCGCCCGCCGGGGTCGCTCTCCGTCACCGCGTCGATGTGGAAAAGTCGCGCCCCGTCGCGGAACCGCTGCGAGGACGTGGGCCGCGACGGGGCGCCCTGCGGAGCCGCGCGCACAGTGATCTTGAAGCCCATCCGCGACAGCCCCGCTGCATCGCGTCCCGTGCGCGGCTTGACCTCACCCCAGAGCTGGCCAAGCGGCACCCACCCTTCGGTATGGCCGCCCGCGCCATCGGCCACCCGCACCGGCCCCTCCAGAAGCAGGCGCCGGCTCAGATCAGGACGCGCGCCCATCAGCCCAGCCCCCGCATCCGGACCGAGCGGTAGGGCTCGATGAGCACCGCGACCCCGCAGGCCATACCGGCCTCGCCGGTGCCCTGCGCGTCGTAATATTCCGCCGCCTGCAACAGCACCGCCTGGCGCAGATCGGCGGGAATCCGGTGCCAGTCGAGGCCGTATCCAGCGCTAAGCTCGATCTCGATGGACCCACCGGTGGACGGGTTCGGCAGGCTCGTGACCGCGACGATGGCCGGGCGGTGCGCATCGACCCGCAAACTGTAACCGGCCGGGTCGAGCAGCGTTTCCACCCCTGCCCGCGACACCAGCTTGACGCTGTCGATCGCGGCCACCGGCGCCACCGGCAGAACCTGTTCCAGTGGCGATTGCCAGTGGCTGAGATGCCAGTTGAACCCGCGCCGGAACAACGCCTTGCCGATCCGCGCCTCGATCGCCGCAAGCGCCGCGCGCAGGCTGCTTTCCAACTGCGCATCCTGGCTGCCATCATCGGCAAACCCGGACGCAAGGCGCAGGTGATCGGTCAGCTCGGTGATCGGCAGAAGGGCACTGGACACTGAGGACATTTCGACCATCATCATGTTGTTTTTTCTCCGCAAAGACTGCCTCGGGAAGGGTTGGCATGGACGGGCCCGCACCGCTCATGCGGGGGACCAAATGGCTGGAGGCCGCGAAAGCCCGCCCATGCCGCCCACGCCCCGAAAACCGGGGCGCGGGGTCTCTTGGCCACCGGATCAGGCGATGCCGAACTTCAGCAGCTTGATTGCGGCGAAATCGCTGACATCGCCACCGACGCGCTTGGTGGCATAGAACAGCACATGCGGCTTGGCGCTGAACGGGTCGCGCAGCACCCGCAGATCCGGCCGCTCCGCAATGGTGTAACCGGCGCCGAAATCGCCAAAGGCAATCGCCATCGCGTTCGAGGCGATATCGGGCATGTCCTCGGCGATCAGCACCGGATAGCCCATCAGCCGCGCCGGTTCGCCGGCGGCCAGCCCGTCGGACCACAGGAAGCGGCCATCGGCATCCTTCATCTTGCGCACCGCGCCGGCGGTCTTGGAATTCATCACGAAGGCGGCGTTGGCGCGATACCTCGCGCCCAGCGAATAGACCAGATCGACCACCGCGTCGGCCGGGTTTACCATGTCGAAATCGCCATCCGTGCCGGTGATGACGTAGCCCAGGTTGCCCCAGGACCAGCTCGCATCCGCCACCGTCGTATGGCTCAGGAACCCGGTCGGCTTGTCCACTCCGTCCCCGACGACGAAGGCCATCGCCTCGGCGCGGGCGAACTTGTCGGCGATGCGGCCGGCCAGCCAACCCTCGATATCGAAGGCGGTGTCGTCAAGCAGGCGCTGCGACGCCTTGGGCAGCGCCGAAAGCTCGTGCAGCGGGATCGAGATGCGTTCGATCTGCGGCGTGTCGGTTTCTGTCGCGGTTGCGGTTTCGGTGGCCCAGCCGGCGCCCACGTCGGTGGTGTCGACCAACACGTCGAACGAGGTCGCCTCGACATTCACCACGTTGGCGATCGCCCGCAGGCTCGACGCGCCGCGCAGTACGCCCTGGATCATCTCGGCAGTCTGCGGATCGACGAGGTAGCCACCCTCGGCATTCACCGCGGTGTTGAGCGCCTTGCCCTCCAGTTCCAGCCCGCGCAGGCCGTCATCGTCACCGGTGCGCAGGTAGGCGCCAAGCGCCTTCGTGTGCGGCGCGGCCTCGTTGGCGGCGGCGGAAAGCGCGGGGCGCAGATGGCTCATGGTCTTGGTGTTCAGCATGGAGATACGCTCTTCCTGTTTTTGAAGTTTCCTGGAAATGTCGTCCTGAAACTGACTGAATTCATTCAGAAATCCAGTCAGTGCAGATGTCACCTCGCGGGTCGGGTCGTCGGGCATGGCCCCGCCGCCCGAGCCCTTGGTCTCGGTCTCGGTCATCACGTCATCCTGATTGTTGGAGGGAATGCGCGGGCCTTAGCGCGCCGCCAGTTTGCGGCGGGCGTCCTGGAACACCGTCGCCAGTTCATGCAGGACGTCGCCCTTGGCCTCATTGGCCTGTCGGGTGCCGACCCGCGCCTGCGGAAGCATCGGAAAGGTCACCAGCGACACCTCCCAAAGATCCACCTCGGAAAGGAGACGCTGCCCCTTGTCACTCTTGCTCGCTCGGATCGTGCGATAGCCGATCGACAAGCCGTCGATCGCGCCCGCGCCGATCAGCGCCGCCGCCTCGCGGCCCTTTTCCACCGCATCGAGGATCCGGCCCTTGACCCAGAGACCTCTGCCATCCTCGTGCAATTCGTCCCAGACCCCGATGGGTTGCGCCGGATCGTGCTGCCACAACATCTTGACCCGGCGGCCCTGCGTCGCAAGCCCTTTGAGGCTGCGCGCATAGGCACCTTTCTGCACCACATCACCGCCTTGGTCGCAGGCGTCGAACAGGCTTGCGTAGCCCTCGATCACATGGCCGTCGCTTACCGTCAGCGCCTCGTCGAAGCGGCAGAATTTCACTTCCAATCCGCTTGGGGAAAACTCAAGCATTCCAATCTCCTATCCAGCAGAGCTCATCTGAATGATGTCATTGATCGCCTGCGCCAGAACCACGCTGACAACGCCGAAAACGGCTAGCCACAGCCGCCGCTCCAGCCGCTCCAGCGCCGTCTCGATCGCATTGAGGCGAAACTCCAGCGCCTGCCAGCGTTCATCGGCGACGCGTTCATTGGCCTCGATCCGGGCATTGGCGGCGTCGAACGGGGCGTAGAGGAAGCGCGAACCGCCCGCTTCGCCCCGCCCGCTCATGCATCCTCCGGCAACGGCGGCAGCCCCAGCATGGCACGCTTTTCGGCAGGCGTCAGAAACGCGGCCTCCGCCACGCGGGCCCACTGCGCATCGCGCTCCACTCCCAGCGCCGGCACCTGGTCCAGATCGGGCCGCAGCTCCGCCATCTCGCCCGCATGACCCGCCAGCCAATGCGCCAGCGATGCCAGAACCTTGGCCGCCAGCGGCAGCACGGTCAGGCGGTAAAACGCCCGGTTTGCCTCGGCGTAATTGGCATAGGTGGCGTCGCCGGGAATGCCCAGCATCATCGGCGGCACCCCGAAGGCCAGCGCGATATCGCGCGCAGCGGCGTCCTTGGTCTTGTGAAACTCCATGTCCGAGGGGCTGAACCCCATCGGTTTCCAGTCGAGCCCGCCTTCCAGCAGCATCGGCCGCCCGGCATTGCGTGCGCCCTGATGGTGGCTTTCCATCTCCGCCTGCAACCGCTCGAACTGGTCGGGCGTCATCGTGCCCGCGCCATCCGCGCCGCGATAGATGATCGCGCCAGAGGGCCGCGCGGCATTGTCCAGAAGCGCCTTGGACCAGCGCGAGGCGCTGTTGTGCACGTCAAGCGCAGTCGCCGCCGCCTGCATCGGCGACAGCCCGTAATGGTCGTCTTGCGGGTGGAACAGCTTCACATGGCAGATCGGGCTTGCCCCCT